>Ga0157364_1001454_pt1 | contig 20170 bp, 7 predicted proteins | sample AttsexASBM2_FD_111476 | JGI IMG/M metagenome (GOLD analysis project Ga0157364, IMG submission 111476) | Fungus gardens microbial communities from leaf cutter ant in Ribeirão Preto, State of São Paulo, Brazil - Atta sexdens ASBM2 | ecosystem: Host-associated > Fungi > Mycelium > Unclassified ...
AGAAATACATTTCACACATATATGATACATTCTTATCATTGATGTCATTTGAATGTAATAAAGTAATGTAGTCCAGAAATAAAAATTACAGTTCATGTATTGCGTAATAAAGATACACGATTGCAAATAAATTGCTCCCGACTATTTGTAGCATTTTTTTTATTTTTGCAAATTGCATGTAATGATTGCTCGTCAGTTTTCAGCTATCGTAGCAATAGACATCCAGTAGTTGGCCGGTTTATTCGATATCATTCCCGTTTGCCTGTGTTTCTATGCGGAACAAACGAATGTTTCTCTCGCCGCTCTTCTACATTTTTTTTCGACTATATAACACTGCAAAACACTCTCCCTATTTCCCTGGAGCGTATAAGCTGGCTGCCCCGTTTATCGAGTAGCTCGAATAAAACGAATATGCATTTATTCTTTCCCTAATCTCCGTTCGATGCGGCGAACATCACGAATTTTCCTGAGTCGAGTCAATGCACACAAGCGGCGTTGCTCCAATTGCATAATTAAACATTAATCAAATTGATTCATTGGACGCAGATAATCATACTCTAATTTATAGCAGTAATTAAATATTTCCAATGATTGTGTGATGGTAATTTATTTGGAATGAGATATATATTTGAAACTCAATCTGTAATATCGTTAAAAGTGTCGCTATATATTTACGAGATTAATACAATAATATTACGTATACATTCTGATACATTGCTTCCGTTTATTGTCTTGGAAAGTCGAATTTCAGTTAAAGATACATTTCCGCGCGGGGCAGCGCTCGATTGTAAAAATTCATTGCGCTCGCCGCGGTATTGAAATCAAATGCCAGGGGATGATAAGAACGCTCGCCAACAAGAGAGAGCATCGGCGAAGAAATTTTTTGCGATGCGAAATCATAGGAAATATTCGTCGGACACCGCAGAGGGTTTTTACTGTGGAAATCGATATTGGCCGGTCGGCCGAGAGAGAACTATCGGCGCTACAATTCGAATATGATAGCGCATCTCCGTGGGGGGAATCGGAAAACATAATCCAGTTCTGGAAGGGATAGGAGGAGGGAGCAAGCACGTAAACCGGAAAACTCGTAAATCGCGAAAGTTCCAATCGAAAATAAGATACGGCGCGATAAATGAAAATATGAGATAATTCTGGTTTTGCTCGCTGGAGTCGTAACGCAGAATAAAGACATATATATGTGTATATTATATATATATATATATATATATATATATATATATATATGTATAGTATTATATAGTATTTAAGTACGAAATCTTCTATGAAGCGCGAGGAAGAATGGCCGATCGAAGCAAGTTCGATAAGAAAAAGGTCGTATATAAATGTCGCACATAAACGTCCGCGTAAATGTCGTCGTAAATTTTCTTCGACTCATAATCTCAAATAAAATTTACTGCCGACGAAGAGCAGCCGCCCCGTTTACGGCCGTAAGTAATTCGCTGTACGGCGATCGCCGGCTTTAACGTAATCGGCGAGCGACATAATTGTACGAAGTTGGTTGCCGTTGGTAGAGATGTCTATATGTTACCGGAAAATTCAGCGATGGAAAATCCAGCATTCAATAATGCAACAGTCGATAAAACCCCGGATATCACGGGAACGACAAAAATATTGATATTGGAGGCGTAATAACCGTAGCTATTGGTTTCGCGAAGCCGAAGACGCAAAAATCTCCCTACGTATCGCTGCTTTTATATTTCCGTAATACCTTTTTTTATATCGCTCTCTGTCGATAGCAAAAACATTCCCCGATCCGCAGACTTCTTTACAAAATACTCCGTTTCAGCGTGCGCTTTTCCAAACTTTTAAGTCGATCTATAATTACGAACTTCATGGAACGTCTTCCTTATTATTAAACGTGGATTTCTATCTCTCTTGCACTGCTAAATTCATAATGTCAATACAGGAAAAAATAGATTGAGCTATTTAGTAAAGCTGTAGCTTGCTGCGCGAGTTCAATATTTGTAACTAAAAAGACTTGATGGTTTAACAAAGAAATTATGTTTGTGAGCAATATATTTATATGCTAATTCAGCTAATTCTTTGCTTCAATGAAAATTGCTAATATAGTTTACTAGTATGTTTTCTTCATTATAATAACAAAAGTATATATCACCTTAATTAGCATGTTTTGTTAACAATTGAGGAGATGGGGGCAGAATAAAGGCAGTATAAACAATTTTATACTTAGGCCCTTTTTCCGGCAATTAACTTTTTCATGTAATATTGATCGTAATGGAGTAGATTTATAACATGTAACTTCTTAAAGACATTACATAAATTCGTAATAATATTGTATCCATTTATGTATCCATTTATGTATAATAAAAAAAGTAGCAAGTTATTTTAATTTTTATTAATAAAAATTATATCAAAATTTTATAATTATTAGGCCTTTATTTCGCCCATTTCCTCAGTTGATCTACGTATTGGATTGATTTCCATACAAAATATCTTTGCTATATTAACACATTTGCTTACAACAAATATGATTTTTTATAATCGCTAATTTTATTCAGCTATATAACTTTGCTAATTTAATATAAAAAAATAATTGTCCGTAGATACACGGATGTAAATTTGCTGAATCAATGAAGTTTTTAGTTGTTTTAACAAATCTTTCTTTCCGTGAAATTATACCCAATTTGAGTTATTTTTAATCATTTCTTTTTTGATTGCTGTTCCTCAATGTGTCATTAATTTAATTAAAACAGTGGAATTAAACAATTTAATTCAATAAAATGTATTAAATTTGACTCAAATTTAGTTTATTATTTATTAAATGTAAACGTTAATATGAACGTTATTTATTTTAAAATTAATTACAGAAATGGATTTATGTTTTGACACGCAATGACATGTTAAACTAACAAAACATTATTTAACTCAAAGAATTGGGTTACCATTGCTTCTTTGATCTACATGGAAAACATTTTTTCTTAGAGTTTACTCTGAAAATACGATAGTCCTGAGACAACGTTTTATTTCGAAGAATTTTATGTAAATTCTCTCATTCATTAATAAAACTACAATAAAATACATACTAAGTTTGATCAATTTTATTAAAGTGCATGAAAATTTTTAAAATATTGTATTGTACCACAACTATTATATTTTCAGGGTAAATTTTAAAAAGCAATTCTATCCGTGTAATATTCACAAAAAAAGACATCTGCTACTAAAATCACTGCAAAAGTGCTGCAAAAGTACGCAAAAAGAATATTAAGATCGCTTTAATCGAATATGTAGTTTTCTAAATCATGACGAAACTTCGAATGTGGCGAGGAGAGGGGGAGGGGGAGGAGTAAAGGAGCTGAGTCTGCCAAGAGGATTCATCGAGTCCCCGACGTAGTAGGTATTTGCTTTAAGCGGAGTTCGAACCGACGGTAAACTTGTTAGATGCCGACTGGGGCGCGCTTGCGGACCTGGTCTTAATCCCGGAAGATATCGTCCGGTATCCGGATTAAAATCCGCACTTTCCTCCTTCAGTCTCGTCGGTGTGGCGCAGATAGCACCGGTTGTCGTCGGATTCGAGAAGCGAGGATGAAGGTGCGCCTCGCATCGCATCGCATCGCATCGCCTTGCGTCGTTCCCGATGTCGTATCAGAGAAGGGAGGGAAAGGGTTAAAAGTTACGGGGTTCGAATATAATCCGTGCGCGGTTAAGTCAACGCCAGGGGCGCGCCGGAGATCTTACCCCCGCAACCATCACTGTTATTCCGTTCAACTACCACGGTCGACGACCGACCTCTCGCTCGTCTCTAAGTACTCATGCAAACGAGCGGCTGAGCTTACGAATTAAGTGAGACCGCCGCGTCGTTATAACGCGCCGTCTGCTCTGAAAAATGCTCACCGTCGAATTAAGCATACAGCAGTCCACGGACGAACGGGCTGTTTGTTCCTTTTTCCTCTTTTCCCCTTTCTTTTTTCTCCATTTTTTTTTTCTTCTTCCGGAAGTTTCCTTAAGCGGCAAGATTGCGTGATTTGTATAATTAGCGGCGATGAAACTGAAGACTTCTCTCGCACGTGCTACGTTATTATTACGCGGCGTAGAACAAAACGCGTAAACAGATACTTGCGGAAAATGCAATCCGCCGCCCTTGTACGTCATGCTCTTGTAATAAAATACTCGTTTGTAGGAAACATCTTCAAGTGTTGCTATAAATTTACGGAAAACTTCGAAGATAGTTTTGAGCGCAAGACAGTTTGAACAGTTATATTTTTTGTGCGAATGAAGAACTGCAGCTTTTCGGACGGAAGCTATACTGTGAGTCTAAAATTCTCAATAGTAAAACTTTCGTGCATAAGAAGGAAACTCGTCATTTGAAATCGATCCGAAAATAAATATTGTCATGCAAAACTGCATTTGAAATTTTTCTCTCTCCCAAAACCGTCTAACAATATTTTATTTTCAAATTAGTTATTGTTATCCGATCGAATATATCGGCATTTGGACAAAATTTGTTGACCGATTAATTTTTTAAATTAAAGAGCTGTTAATATATCAAAACGTTCGCTTTCACATTTTTATTTGAAAATTTTCAACAAGATTGAAATAATTTCATGGGAATTAATTAAGATTTTAAAGATACGCGTAGAGACATATGAGAGACATTCGTAAATGTAAAAAATGAAGTTAGAAGACAGTTCTTTTCTCTTTCAAATTTATTACATTTCCATCGCGATTCAGATAAAACCTAATAAACATGATGGACTTATTTCCGAGAAACGGCAATATAGCATTCGCTAGACGGCGACGCAAGAAAAAGGAATGGAGGAGGATTCGAGAGAACGATGAGATTCAGAAGCAACGAGACGGTTAAAACGCAATCAGGATTGGCGGGCATCGTGAATAACAATGATATGGAACTAATCTAGGGGAAAGGCCGGTTCCCACGTCGAGTATGTACGCCGTGTTTTCTGGCTAAAGTTCAGGTTGCAATTTTAAGTGTCGCGTCGATGTTGCACTGGACCTGATTAAATTGCGTTTCCGGCGCCGCACGCTGCCTTGAATAACAATGAAACGATGGAATTTGGATGGCACATTTTTTCTGAGGCTCAAGGAATTGTTCTCGTCCATTTTTCCGACAATTTTTGTCTGACCACTATAACACTGCGGTATAGATCAAAAATTTTCTACAACGATATTTCATTCTATACGAAATAAAAAATTATACTATTTAAAAAAATAATCAAATTCGGTATTAAATCTGAAGTACATTCCAGAGAAAGATTTATTGTGCAATCAAACAAATTAAATTGAGATTGTTTTTTTGAAATTGAGATATATATACGATAAAACGAATCTTTGTTTATTGCATTTTTTTCATACTTGAATTTGTAATTCCAATGGAATTTTTCAAATATTTCTTGGGACATATGTGGTCCAATGGTATTGAATGGATTAATGGAAAACACGTATAACGGTTTTCATAAACAAAATAAAACCCATTTTTCACAGTTGGGAAAATTCGAACCTTTCATGGCCGTCACTTTACCAATACTGCTTCTACACGAATTTCCGCGGTTTGCTAAAAATGCAGACAATGTACTTGAAACGATCTTTTTTATATTGCCAGTTTAGCTGAAAACATGACCAGTGTTTACTTAAGTAAAAAAAAAAAATAATTTTGCTTCAACGACTCATAATTCCGAATTTTCACTATTTTCTTCTCGCGATTTTTACTAACTAAATGTTATTACATAATTTATTATGCAAATCGCTTTAAAGAATTATGGAATCAAACAAATATCCAAGAAAATTATGTTATTCGACATAAATTGCTTCTTTTAAATGTATAAGATTAAATAAAAAGTGCTGCGTGTGTGTCTCTTATTATTAATTGGTAAAATTATTGCTAGCACTTTTAATCATTTTTATGTTTGTGAGATTTTTTCGACGCTTGGTATAAAATTGCATTCTCGTAGTAGCTTGTATGATTATCTGTGAAATTCATTTCTGAGAGAGAGAGAGAGAGAGAGGAGAAAGACTGATGAAAACATATTTTTAATAGATATGAAACGAAGCGAGATTGCGCAGAGCCTTGACACTATTTCCCGTAAAAGGAATTATCTCCGTTCGTATCCGGCATAAGCCATGGTTACTCTCGTTACATGGTTTTCCCTTGATCACCTCGTCGCATCCGTATTCCACAACCCCAGCCAGGCACAAATATTGGCGCGACGTAACTCGCAAAGATAAAGCTAATATCACGATAAAATATCAATATCTCCGAGCGTCAAATCAGCACTTTTGTTATTTAAGGTAAAGTTAAGGGTAGTCTAATCTGATATATACATACTAGAACGACTATTAATATTTCAGCATCGTCAGAAGATAATTATATACGTCTCTCATTTAAAAGATTTAATGAATTTGATATAAAAATTTAATATTCTCGTGCATCAATCTTTTTTTACTCTCTGCGTCTCTCGCTCTCTATTTGTCTGTTACTCTCTTTTTCTCTTTGTTCTTTATCAATAGATATTATTTTATAGAGATAAAACGCGGCTGAAACGCCATTAATTCTTCTCTCTATTTGTAGGAAATAAAGTATATTGATTCACCGTTTTAAAATGATAATAGGTGAAAAGTTGAAAAATAATTTCGTAGTAAGAGGACGTATGAACGAACTGTATAATGTTTACTTTCGCGCACACTTCATTTTGTTCTCGAAAAAGAACGGACCCTACGGGTCAGCCGTTTTTAATCTCGTTTTTAATTTTTCAATCACTTTGAACGTTTCCCGCCGCATATCCTGAATTGTTATATAACTCATATTTATTGACCCTCGTCTATATTGATGCGCGGAGTAACCTATAACTTGCAGTTATCGAACGCGCGGTCTCGAGAAGTCTCTTAATTTTTGTTTGGCACACCAGCATCGAAAGCTTCGAGAGGATAAAAGTAGAGGTATTGGCTAATTTAAAAGTTTTCAGGAACTCGTCTTAGTAGCCCCGACAAAACTCGTTGCACCGTGTATACGATCTTCCCTGCTCTCTGACGAACGCTTGCCGCGAGCGCACATCGCTGCAACATTCCTCGCTCGTTTTTCGGTTCTAAATGATAATTACAAGGAATAGCTATTACATGCAGAGAACTTTTGCAGGGGGTTAATTAATTTAGAGAATAACTGCAGAGGATGTGTTGGCTAGCGAAATTGTTTGCCACGAACTAGATCGAATATTTTGTCAGAACGCAATACACTAAACAAAAAACTAAATTTTAGTAAATATTTCTTTGAATAGCTCTAAGTAAATATTTTTTAAATGTAACATATGTTTATTTAGTGTGAAAAGCATTAATTTGGTTTCACTATTATTTTTAAAATTTATTTACTGCAAGTAAATATTTACTTAGTACTATTAAAGGAATCACGTATTAACTTTTAGTAAAGTCTTTTCATTGTGTAAAACCTAAAATAAAGTGAATGTCTTATTTGTTGCAGGTAAGCCGCAACCAATGGTTAGATGGCTCATAAACGGCCGGGTGAAAGATGAGGAATACGAAAATAATGCTGGAGATGTAATCGAGAATAGGTACGATAATTTCTTGTAATATTTTCCCGCAAATATCAAAGGAAATTATAAGAGAAATCTTGCCCTCGTTTACTTAATTTTATGCATCTATTTAATTTCCTGTGATACACTGACAGATTAACGCTGCAGCCCATCAGCCGCTCTGATCTTGGCTCAAATTTTACCTGCGAAGCGCGCAACACGGACTTGGTGGATTCAAAAGAGGCATCGATTTCTCTGGATCTCAACTGTAAGTGAATCTGAAATATACAATGAAATATCTTTCATTGTATGATTTAAATAAAATAGAATTCTTATTCACACGAGGACAAAAATATTCACAGATAAATATTTTTATAACAGAAAGTCACGTTTCTCACGCGTCTGTAATAACTAAATATTTTTATTAAAAGGAACGGAAGATTAATGAAAGCAAAGATGAGAAATATAAATTCTTATCACGCAGCTAACAAATCAGAGGCCTCACCCCTGAGCCTATCTTGTCGCGCGTTAAAGATAAAATCTAGAGACACCAAAAGTGGGCCAACATCCTTTGCTCTCTCGCCGCTGGGTGAGTCACCTTTAAGGGAAGATAAGGCAAGATAAGACGAGAAATATATTAAATCCACCCAGTGTCGCTCGTCCCGAGAAGGAGCGAGAAGAAACATGAAAAGCGAGACTATCCTCTAGGCTCCTCCGAAATTAGAATTCTTCGTTAATCCGTCTAGGGTGGGTTAAGGGTGAAGTGTAGAATAGGAATAAGGTGACGGTCCTATAACTTTTGTATTAAACCGAAAAATTGGTGAGTAGAATCTTATCTCGTGTCGTGCCTTATCCAACGAGGTCGCGTGACACGACAGGGATTTTTGTATTTCTTGAACCGACGTTACTATTTTCCACACGACTCTTTTCCTCAATCGCTATCGATCGATGATTCGATTAGACCGTTATCCATCATCGACGTTCTCATAAGGATTTCATCCGTCTTGTTCCTTTTTGTGTGTACATTATGGAAGCAAGAAATTTTACTTTTTCACGAGAGAATGTCGAAGTCCGTACGAGACAGTGATCGATACATGTTCAATAATTAGGTCCTTCAAAAATCACGTCGTCGAAGCTACTAACGAAATTACAGGCCGGTTATCGAGCGAAAAGCGACTCCATCATAGCGATGAATAAAAAATAGCAGATTGAAACGATCAAAGAGGAAATTTTGATGAAGGAAGAGGAACGAGCCAGAGTCTAAATGATAAACGCACTCTTTGATTTTCGTTACTTCAGCGAAGTGCTCACGTGCCCATTGCGTATTTATTCCGTCGTTTTATTTTTATCTTCCGTGCAATAAAAACTAAAAATCGTGTTTCGAACAAACAGCGTATCCTCTTGCACTTAGCGCTTTGGAGCAGCGTGCATCAATCGCGAGAGATTACTGCATCAACGGACGCATCAAAGTGTTTAAAATTGTTAACTTTAAAATTGATTTAACTTAGTCAACATTATCAGGATAAGATTATTGCTTCAAATAATACCGTGTTTGTTCATGTTATACCGCGTAATATTTTATATTATATTTATTTCGCTCTTTTATAATACCGTTACTTTATAAATTTATGAATTCATATTTTTACACAAACGTTTGAATTTGAATGCGTTTTACACGTTTATAGACACGCGCACGCGCACGCACGCACGCACGCACGCACACATGCGCACGCGTGCGTATATATATATAATTGGATACTTCTAATAAAATGGGCCGATTTTTATATGAAATATTTATTTCTATAAAAACTAGCACTCCGTTTCATTAAAATAAATTACTCAATTACGTAAATGGAGCAATAAATATTCAATGTTCATATATAAACGTAACGTCAATATGTAAACAATTTACTAGTAATAAGGATGGTAACATAAAGATAATGAATAATGAATACATGCCACTATTATCGGAGTAAGTGCATCGCAAACAGCGTATGGAAATCTCTGTTCACAGTTTTCATATTTCACGAACGAACGAACGAACGAATCGTATCTAGTCGACACCAACGAATTGGAAACCTAGATTTATTGCCGTCAGAACGATCGTCACTTCGGGAGTAAAATTTAGGACGATGTAGTTTTTCAACGTATACGCGCACATGCGAGACTTGACGAGAAGAGCAAATGATTAATAATAGATCAGAAGTAATGATTGGCGATGGTTGAATACTCGATTGCCAGAGGAGACGATACTACGTGACGTATTTATATGACTAAATATTAATCTTTTGCGGAAAAATATTTGTCGAATAAATGTTCATTAAACGCGTCCACTCGAACAACGTGGAAAATATTTGTTTAACTTACGTAATTGTTTCCACGTTGCGATCAATATGACGCGAAATACCGAAGCTTCATCCAGAAGTGAAAAGTGGCTGTAGGTCGGCCATTTATCATTTCATAACGCGAGATCTCTTTTTAGCGATTTGACATGAGACTAGCTAGAGCTCTCACATTTTTAATTCCTCAAAGTTTAATCTTTAATTAGAATTAAAAACTGTCAAGTTTTTTGTTACATTATTATGATTGGAAATCAGATTAGATTTACTTATTATTATTAGAAAGCTTATTATTAGAAATCTGACAGTTGTTATACATGTAATCCTTACATATAATATTATAGTGTTTCAAATTTATTTGAAGACTTGCAAAATACTTTTATTAGAGAATTTCACAAAAAGACCGCTTTTATTAAGAAATAAATTCCTGAAATAAATTGCCCAAAGAAATGAAAAAATTATGTATAATATTCATGTTAATATTACACATGGAATAATAATTAATTCATATTTCAAATTTTTCAAATAATTGATTAAATTAGTTCTTGATTAAATATTGATAATTTGAGAATACTTATATCGGCGTTGTGCTTTATTTTTCGCACATATTATATTATATTAATTATAATATTATATTATATTTTAATTTTATTGTAATAAAATATTTGGTCAGATTTTATCGTAGTAATAGAATATAGATATTGGAAAAATCCGATGTGACAATTCAATACTCGAAAATGACGTAGCATGGACATACAACTAGACAACGTCTTTAAAGTTGGTCATTTTTGTTTAGTGAAACCTCTATCTGTGATCATAAGAAGACCGGGTCGGAAAGGGATTGGCAATGAGTCTCTCCTGGCGGGGAAGCGATATGACATGGAGTGCGAGACCACTGGTTCAAGGCCACCCGCGGTGATAACCTGGTACAAGGGTCGGAGAAGACAGCTGAAGCACACGACGGTAAGGAAGAAAAATAAGAAGTATAAGTTGCGCGGATCCTCGACCTAGAAGTAGCTGCTACTCCTTATACCCCTCCCTGCCGTGGCTTATACTACGGGTATATCCCGTATCTTTTGTCTCCCGGCACAAAAGCCGCTTTTTCCCGCTTTCTTTCGCGGCTCGTCACTTCCATTTTTATTCCAGCACTTTTTGTGAAACACTGAACAGACCGAACTCGCGCGTTCGCCTAATCTCAGAGACGCGAACTTTCATTCTCTTTGATTAATCAGAACTTATTTGCTAATACAATACATTGTTTTAACGCGATTCGATTCGCACGTAATTCTCACGCGCAGAAGCATTGTAATTAACGACTAAGCTGCTTATTATCCTCCAGTCGGGTCCTCGGTAATTAATCGCCGTCGCTGACTTTAGGAGTTTAAAAAAGACCGGGTAGAAAGATAACGCGATAACGCGTTGTCTGATTCAATTTTCGTTGTTTCAAACTTTCATTTATAAAGCTTAGGGACTTTGTCCGATTGTATTTTCTCGTAAATGCGTACAGATACGACTGTAGAGATTTCTGTACACAAAAGCTTTTCAATTAAATCATCAGATATCATACGAGTTAAGTGTATAATAATAAATTATTATTTTTGCATTTTCAGAAAATAAAATTCTAACTTGAAATATTAATGCAAATAATTATTAAAAATTCTTTATTGAAAGCCAAGGAATTATGGCATTCAAAGCAATAACTCGAATATCGCTGACTATTCACACGCTTGTAAAAGGATACTTGTCAGGAATTTTATCAAGGAAAAATCTATTGTGTGTCTGAATAGGAATTCTTCAGTATTCAGAATAGGCAATCTTGTTTGCGGCAATCTTTCCTCGAAATTGCCACTTGTTTACGCCAATTAGTTTTGTCAGCTAACACTATTGATATTTAAAAAAATATTGACGATACGATGACATGATTCTTCAAATAATACATCAAAAATGTATTTCAATACATCACGCGGTGAGATCGCGCAATCGAGTCAATTTTTTACCAACACTTTCGAAAGTTAAGTGTCGCTTTCGAGTTTGTTAAGAACGAGACGTTGAGCTCGCGCCGATGACGGCGCGAATGCGACGCGAGGTTAAAAGGTCGATACGCCCCGGGGAACCGATAACTACACCCCTCGATAGCGAATCTTTCCCTTGGGAGAGATTCTCGCGAGAGGAGCACAGTCATAAGAACCGTGAGGGCCAGGACAAAGAAGGAAGACGAGAAAGCAAAAGAAAGGGAGAAAAGCGATGGAGAAAGAGAAGAGAAAGGAATCAGGAACAAATAAAGAACTAGTACTCTTCCCAAACGGATTGGATTCGTCCGAGCTCGGAGTCACATCCGATTGTGATAGTAGGTTGAAAGCGAATCGAAAGGGAGGTTGAAAGCGACGGTAGCGTCGACATTACTGGAGGTGTTGGTGGTGGTGATAGTGATGGTTGTAGTGGCGAAGATCGGAGTTTTCGAGACGCGCCGATTGAATTAAGCAGCCACACCTGTCGACTCCAGATATTTTCATTGGCGGTATGCTAATTGCCAATTAAGCTATACCGATTCAGTCGATCCTGGCTCGAACATCCATTTTACATTTACATCTCCCTTCTACAAACGCCGCGTTAAGACTATCGAAGGGCGATGTCTACTTGCCACGTTTAACTAAACGAATGGCGGCGAAAAGCAAGTTGCGAAGAACACGCGAAGACCCTGGGCGCCATGAGGAACATTAATCTATGGCGCACGTTGCATGACAATGTTGCTATAAATATCAAAATAAATGTGGGGCATTATGATTTCACATAGCGTACGTTAAAAGGATTTTTATTTGTAATTTATTTACTTACATTTATTTTGAGAGAGAAAACGGGATTAATGCTTTGGAAAGAATGCAAAAATATACACAAGTAAGTATTTGTGTATGAAAAAACACATGTGAAATAAAAATTTAATTATAGTGATTATAAAAATAAATGCACAAATAATCATAGCGATAAGATTAGATGTCATCTATAACGGAACTGAGAATCATACAATATAAGAAAATATCTAATTTTGTGCGAAGAAAACGTTGACATTAGTGCTCAGAATATAAATGAAATTATATTAATCCTGATGATAAAAAGCCATGCTGTTTAAATTAGTTTTAAACTGTTATAAAAACGAAAGAACAAAATATAATATGATTTGTATATTTAATAAAATATTGCTGTAAAAGAAGAATTGACGTTTCTGTGCGATTTTTTTTTCTTTCCTTCGAGAGGGAAATTGATTTTTCAGGGAGTAGCATCAGAAACTCCCTGCGGTGTTGTAACTGCGAGTTGCATAATACTTGTCAAAATGTTACGATACTAAAAGCCCTTTCCGCTAGACGCGGTTGTTACGAGAGCGGACGCACAGTGCGAAAATCCGCGTTCGGGCCGATGGGAATATTCGACATTATCCGATAATGTATGTATCGTCAAGAGCACATTACTGCCTGGCTTCCTGGAGTGTCTGCTAAACTACATCCGAACGGAGCAGGGGCAAGAAACCCGACCCGCAGGGAATCGCAGCATTTATTAATCACAGCGTAATGAATGAAACGCCAAATCGATGAGATAGATATGTCACGTATAATTATGAAAATTAAGTTGCCTCCATAAATCGCTATTTCAGCTTGAGTATGTATATATATATATATATATATAAAATATACACATACATATAATATATATGTTGATATATTGTTAAATAATAATTATTAATTTCGTGTATCGATTTGACAATTAGAATGAAATTTTTGAGAAAATTATTTAATATTAGATCGCACATTGTCTCGATTGTCCATAAAGTGATATTATATATATAGTCGATTCTATTAATATATCTTTTAGAATATAAAACGTTGTAGGATATAGGTCAGTCTATTCAACTCAACTTATTTTATCTCACTTGTATCAAAATGTAATAAGAATATTTTCATTTAAGTGCTATAAATATAAAGTTTTAATATCAGTATTGAGTATTAAAGAAATAGAACATTATATTTTACATAAAATCCCTTGATTATATAGTTAAAATAAAAAGTTCAATTTAGACAATTGATATCAAAAATAGCAATATTAAGAATCCTTATTTTAGACCGCATATGTGAGAGCACAATCAGTACTAGAAATTAAAAGACCTGTAACAAAATTAAAAAGCTTATAATTTTTCAATTATATTTTTTCATATTAACATCTTTATAATATGATGCCTATTTGTAGCATTAAATCATTAAAATTGCTTGTCAATTTAATTTGCGATTACTAGAGTAGTTTAATTGCATTTATAGTATAGGAAAAACAATTCGGCGCGCAATTCGAAAGACTACAACACGGCAAATACATATATGATATATATATATAGTAATTCAAGATTAAATTATTTAAGCAATGAAGATTCAGCTTCGACCGTTATAGGCCTTTTAATTTTTAGTATCAAAAGTATCAAATAAAAATCGATGAAATTAAATTATTATAGAGCGATGATCTCAAATTAAACAAAGCAACAAGTATATTCATGCTTTATTTTTATATACATTTTATTTTTTATATTTAATATTTATTACTTTTTCCGCTATTGTCCGATTCAAGAATATCTTATGGATATGTGAATAATAATCGTTCAATTTTCTTCATACGGTTTCCTCGGAATACGTTCCGAAGTTCTTCGTACTCGCATTTAAACGTGAATGGGAGTACTTTGATCACGTCGGACATTCTATAGAACTTCACTAGCCAGTGCCAGGATGGCTCGAATCGTGATAGTTAGATACTTACGGCCCCGGGGGCCTGGCATTATCGATAATCCGAAATCGGAACTGTAACTTCCGCGCGTTTGCTCACATACACGCCAACGCGTCGCACTTTAGAGTCGTTGTCTTGGGCGCTGTTGACGTGCGGCTCTAATTAATTTCACGTAGTTCATTAACGAATCCCGGCCGCAATGCTTAACGACGTTTTGGCGTTTCGGGATTTCTGCGTATCGGGAGCTCCAAAGTGTATTCCCGGAGCGGGCGAAAACTCCGTTACATTTGTTGATTAGCGGTGCAAACGATTGCTGCGTGCATCGTGTATGTTTCAAATTAGATATACAAGTTGCGATAGCAGTAATATAAGAAATATATCTCGAAATTGACTATCATTTATGTCTCTTTTATTTTCTGTAAAAATATGTCCAGAAAGTTCGTGCCGATTAAAATTTAAATTTTAGTATACTTACATTTATTAAATTAAAATTTTCTGCGTTTCAATCATTTCATTTTCCTTCAACATCGGCACGAATTTTCCGGACAACTCAATATATAATAAATAATATGTATATAATACATTATATATATTTAATAAATTAATAATAAGTAAATGTAATTAGTTGTTAATAATAAGTAATTGTAATTAGTTGCTACTAAGCATTCTCGATGAAATAGAACAATGTGTTCGGAAAATAATATCGCTTGGGCAAAATTAATTATATCAGACTGAATAATCCGGTGAAATTGATTGTATCAGATTAAATTGAGTATATCCACATACATTATATCAAGTGATTGATTGTGTTTCGGTAAAAAGTTTTATATGATCATAAACACATCATTAAAATTATTACAATATACTATTTTATTTTATTTTTTATACTTTATAAAGAGATATATTACATAGCAATAATTGAACTTCTATATCTTTATTTTGATATAATATTGAAAATTATTTGAAGAACAGGCTTGTGCTTATCTATTATTCTCAAGTATTGAACTCCCGCCTCTCGGTTTCGATTATCTTCTTCTATACACAGCGGACAGCTCTCGCTTTTCTTCGGTAAATGAAAAATAAGCGAAATCCCTGATCGGAATCCGCGCTGCTTAGGAAAGATTCTCGCCACGTCGGCAGGAGCTTTTTCGAGCGTCCGAGAACCGGCGAGGACGAATTCCCGACAGATGTTACCACGGTTGCTTACGGCCCACCCCTGCGGAACCTAATATAACCGAAATTAACCATGGCGAGCGGCGCGTCGAATCAGATTTTTCTCGTCCTTTTTCCCCCGTTCCGCTTTCCCTCGCCATCTTGCGCCACGAAATTATACCATGCGGGAACGTTTCGAAACGTTCTCTCTCTCCGCGAGATTATTATTTTTTTTTAATTATACTTGTTTATCTTTCTTTCTTTCCGTCTATCTTTCTTTCCATTTCTGTCTCTCTATTTCTCTGATGAATGCGAAAACGGAAAACGCGGCTGAAGTTGCGCGTGTTGCACCCCTTAATCCTTTCGTTGCTGGCGTCCATTCTAATGGAGTACACATTCAATTTTTTACTGGAATTTATAATATATATTTTCGAAAAAGGAAATAATATTTAATTTCCATCGTGTTTTGTGCTTTCAGTTGTTGTAACTCATATTATTACAGTACATATATTTATACGTAGTAATGCCAACGTGAGTCACGAAAGAACAGGCTTTCTTTAAGTATAGCTTACATTTCGTTTGTTATATGTTTATTATTTTACGTTTTAAAATATGGTCTATCTGTTTCTCTTTTGTAACGTCCTGTACACATTAAATTTTTAATACACATATTAACTTTGCCATTAAAATTTCTCTTATCGTTACTTATTTGATCGAAGCACGTAACAGAATCCACAGATAGCACTGATGTGCGTCAGTATGCTTAAATTTTAACATATAAATTTAATAACAGCCACTACATTAAAGAATAAAAATAATACAAGAAGAACTTAACTTTTTTCTTTTCTTGTTTCTCTCTTATTTATATTTCCTCTGGTACGTACGTTCTTGCAGCTTCAATATCTGTCAATATTAGCACTTGGTACATCCATGTTTTTAGATGTTTCTCGAAACATATTCTTAAAGATATATATTCTTCACATATTTAGAAAAAAAATCTAATAAGATTTAATATAATTTTGAAATTATATAATTCATTAAATATAATTCTTTTTTATTTTATATTTAGTTTTGTATTTTATTCACTATGGTCAGTGATTTCTAAAATAAATTAAAAATTTTTTTTTTTTTACATATTCAATCTATTATTCAAAACGAAAGAAAGAAACTTATTAAAATGTAATTACGGTTTCAAGTGTTATTGAAATAAAACGAATGAAAATTAGAGATAGGGATATGCGCGAGTTATGTGGGATATATACTATCATTATTATTAATAATTCTAAATGTCGCAGCATGACATTGTAAAGATACGCAACTAAGACATAAAGATATATATTGTAAGACAAAGAGAAGATAAAACAATATTTAGTATTTATCGATATCCTCGGCAATATTACGTATTCAGAGAGTTAAATTTGACCTACATAGCAGTTGTATAATTAGCATAAATTAAAGTGCGAAGCGATTGACAATCGGGAGGCAAAATGGCGATTTCCTCTTGTGTTAAGTTTTGTGAAACCTAACCGTTGTAAACTCTAGTAGGTTAACACAAATGATAGAGATTCTGGAGACAAGTTTGATAAGAGCGAAGCAACGAATTGAATGCAAATGTACATAATCAGATTCTGAATAGAAAATTAAATATTAGTGTAGAAGTATTTATCATAATAATTGTAACAATAATTATATCATAAGTTGATTGTAACAATATTAAGTAATTTATAAAATTCTATCCAGGAATAAATTTTAGAACAAAATTTCAGTAATTATTTAACTAATTTTAAATTGTTGCTTCTGATGTGGCACTAATTCTTTTTCTCAAAGATTTATATATTATATGTTTTTATATTTTATACATTTTATTAATCAATATTATTTTATTTATATAATATAGTTTATTCTATACATATATAAAAAGATTATATTAAAATATAAAATTATTTTCTATTTCGTAAAGAGCTAATTTTGCCGAAATATTAATCCATTTATGTCGCTAATGTCAAAGCGCTTCATCTGTGTTGACGCATTCACTTCCACATCACGTCATCGTGCGAAATTTGAATGACTTTTCGTTGTGAGAGATTGCGAGCTACGAAACATGTTTTCAAGAGATCGAAGCTCAACTCAGCATACCTAGTTTCTTAACAGAATATAGCAGTTGGCAACTAGGACTTTCGTCTGAGCGAAAATGCATACACTCCATACTACAGATGCACGTGCTAATTCACTTCCATGTCGTCTTACTCGATGAGCTTCCTCGTATACGTGTCCCGACCTCAACCGTTCCAATTCACTGTTTGTATTGACTCACATGGACAACAAAAAGTTTCACAAACAGAAACTAAGAGAATGAGATAGGAGATACGCGATAATAAATAGTCAGTTAAAAATATCTTTGGATATCTTAAATTCTTTATCTCTTTTATTGTTTAATAATTAAATTTAATTAAGTATCTAATTAATTAAATAAGTTTAATTATTAAATGTCTAATTTATTATTAAATAAATAATTAAATAAGTTCAGTTATTAAATTATTGAAACTGATGAGGTTTCAATGTTTAATATATAATGTTCCAATTTTAAATATAGTCTTATTTTATAAATTTATTTATTTATTTACAAGCGTGATATTTAAACAATTTATTTGACATACTTCACAAGATGCTTATGCGTCTCTGCGCGATTTACCACACGAATAAATCGGCGTGATAGATAAAAAGATAATTTCACTGAATTTCCTGGATGATTCGCAGGAGGAAAGATCCGAGAATCGAACCGTCAGCACGGTGGAGTTCGAGCCGGGTGTGGAGGATCATGGGAAATCTATCACCTGCCGAGCAGAGAATCCAAACGTGACCGGACTCTTCGTCGAAAAGTCCTGGAAGATCGACGTCGTATGTGAGTACACATTACATTTTTCCTTAACGTTCCAATTTCTCGCGGAACCGTAAACTCGCTCACGACCGACAGATCGCGAAACTGATCGCGGTAAATCGAATACGACATCATGACGAATGGTACTTTACAGCTTTTGTCGATCTCTCTTTCTCTTTTTGCTCTTCCCTTCCCTTTCTCGTTTTCTTTTGACTCGTTTCATTGTCATATCGCACGCATATGTCGTAAAAAAAGAAAATGAAAAAACTGCAACAACCAATTCAACCTCCTCAATCTCATTTTCATTCGAGTCTCGAATCGATCGATTTTATGAGTCTTCATTCCGCACACCAAAACGCATCTTTCCCATCCTCCGAATTCGCATTATTTCCTTTTCACGTCTTATGCTGCTTCTCCTTTTTTTACAACCAATAAAAAGCTCTCTCTGCGAGATTTTTTACAAATGACTGTAAAAAATTCGGCGACGCCGAATCGAAGCCTTTCAATTCTGATTTCAATTTAATTACTATAAACCTAGTCATAATTTCTGGCTACGTTTTATGTTTCTATTACTTTCGTTTACTGACAGCCAAGTATCTCTTTCGCTTCCATAGATTCTTCCTTTCTATTTAATGTAATTTCTGTTTCCTTTCATACAATAACCAATGCTAGATATTGTGAAATCTCGATATCTTTAGTTTCTTATAGATCCGTGATTCTTTAGATCTTAAAAATACTAAAGGTGTCTTTCATCCCGATAATTACGTTCAAATTGTTTTCCAGTATCGAACGGTTTCATTTCGTTTTAGCACGATATTATCTTTTCCTTTTCCTTTCTGTCTCTCTTTCTGACTTGTTTATTTTAAATAGTTATATATTTTAAATAAGCGATGTAGAAATATATGTTATTATATGTTGCGTCTGCCAAGCGCTCATGAAATTTACCACGCAATTGCGCTCATCCGATCTCGTAAACTTTACGTTTGATTTGTCGAGTTATAGCACGTTTCTCAGTATATATTAAAACGACGAATGACAACACAGCCAGGGGAGGCTGTGAAGGAAGGAAGGCGTATCTTATTCCATCCAGCAATGTCCGTTCTTCAAATGAGATCGCGGTCTCAGTGTTATCGCTCTAGAAATCTTTGAACGTTTATGTGTTTTATATTCGATCGCGTTAGAAAATTGTGTAGCTGGCAAATTTCTACTTCACGCGACACTATTTTCTCGCGAGATTATTATACGACACCCTTTAAAATTCATTACTTGCGCCGCGCGATATATAACGCGTGAACAACGATTATAAATTTCATACCAGTCGTAAAAGCTGCGTCAAAAGAAATAATAATAACGCTTTTATTGCCACATTGTTGTGTGGGTATAAAAGCAGACTTTACACGCGCGTACAGATTCTCGGGGTTCTTTAAGTCGCAGACAAATCACCCTACTGATGCTCGCTATAAAACGGTTTAAGGCGTCGGCGATTCCTAATCTCGGTTTCCTGCGCAAACGTCATCCGTGTC
>Ga0157364_1001455_pt1 | contig 20169 bp, 7 predicted proteins | sample AttsexASBM2_FD_111476 | JGI IMG/M metagenome (GOLD analysis project Ga0157364, IMG submission 111476) | Fungus gardens microbial communities from leaf cutter ant in Ribeirão Preto, State of São Paulo, Brazil - Atta sexdens ASBM2 | ecosystem: Host-associated > Fungi > Mycelium > Unclassified ...
AACGTGAAGTTACAGCAGTTCACAACTAGTAAAAAACTTTTATCGGTAGCAAAGATAAGGAATTTTTTTCGGAGGATGTAACATCCTGGATGTTCTTGGATTAATGGCGTTGAATATGTGTAAGGTGTGTACTTCATAGTTCATAATCGATTTAGCTGCGCGTAATGCAGCAAACGAAAATGCATGTTAGCGCTCCAGTGATGAACGTATCGGCGATGCCTACCGCAGCGTTGTCGGGATATATTTCACTTACATGGCCGCATCTCCTGTTTACCCCGCGTAAATCCCGCGTAACTGTCTGACGCAGCGATAACATCGTTATATGTTGACGATGTTCGAACTACGCTCCTCCATCCACATTGTTTCCCGCCGAACACATCATCTTCGTGTATCAGAACTCCACGTCTCTTGGATCCTGTCCAAGGTATCGTTCGATTGATAATAATGACAGTATGAAAATAGTCATATTTTTCGGGACGAAAGAGTACAGTAAAGTGGAAGCTTCCAGGATTTTTTTGGAGCCTTTGCTCTCGCTTCGAAATTTTCTCGAATTAGGTCAAAATGTTTGAATTTTTTTGTTCTTTGATTGACGTCTACACCCTTCTGAATAATATTCAAATCTGTTGATTCCAACGATGTTGAAACTTTCAATGTAGACTTTTCAATGTCTAGGACTGCTGAGTATCGCGCTTTTTTAACGAATATTTTTATTATTATCAAAACACACTTTTCCGTTTTTCATTCCAATGTAGGATTTATATTTAATTAATGAATCAAATAAGTAAAAAAGAGCGATTACGATCGAAATTAAATCTTGGTGCTTAATAATATTTAGACGTTAATTTTAAATTGTACGTCTTTTCCAATTATTTAAACTGTGCGGCAATTATTATCGGACTTGGAATCATAAACAATCATAAACTCAAGCTGAAAAAGTAATATCATTTTGTGATAATAAGTTGTTTAATTTATTATTGTTTGTATTTAATTAAGCTCTCACAGGCCAACGCAATGGAATTAATTCTTTGATCTTCTTTCTGATTCTGTAACGAAAGCAATTACATAATCTCAATTTGCACTGGGATTTAAGCGAAATCCGACGCTTTTCGGATTGAGGTATGTGAACTTGTTTTATACAGCGAGACTCAAATTTCGGCGTGGCCGGTGTCCTACGTACCCGATTTCAAAGGGTCCAATCTCCATCCGCACGTTGGCTTGGCAAGGCTACCGCGAAGAAAAGCACCGTTCTCGATCGAGCACTACCGAACGTGGGACAGCCTGGGCTTTGTGCGGAATCTCTTTGTGCACGATACATTCTATCAAATGAAGACGTAACTCACTATGCATTCGCGATGCACTCGTGGGTTTTTCAAAAGTCTACTCAGGTTTTTCGATTAAATGTTACGACTGAGGGAGAGTTGTATCAATCAAAGCTCAAACGAATCCGAAGAATAATCCAATAATGGAGAATTGAGAATTTTCTAGCTTTCTGAAAATCTTAAATCTGAAAACATGAAAACCTGTACTTGGAAATATTGATTATAATGTTAATCAAATTTTTATTATATATATATCACTCTATATTTTAAAAGTGATAGTACAAAAAAATGTGATTTTTTTAATTATGATTTTTAGTGAGGTAATGAGATTACTCATCAAATTAATTTAAGGACGTATTAGACGTACAATCTCTGCAAAGAAAATTAAATTTGGAAGTATGTTTAATAATTTACACTTCTAATAAACTATATACATGTGGAAATTGTGTGAATAAGATTATATTTTTGTTTAATAACACATTTTTGTAATTTATTTTGTTTGTTATTATTTTTACTGTTAAAAATAAAAATTTTCTTAATGATAAAAAAATTTACATTTTTCTTTTGTAGTACTTCAAATATTCAAAATTATTTATGTAAAGTTTGCAATTCGCTGATTAGTTACAAGGATTTACAATGATATAACTAGTTCATGTATCGCAATGTAACTGTAACATAAATAATTTTGAATACATAATGTACTAAAAATTGAGATTTTTATTCATTTATTTCATAATACATTTGCATATATTTTTATTATTAGCACAGATGTAAAAAATATTACTATTCATTAAAATATAATTTATGATCCAGATAGTAAACCGTCACTAAATTTGTATTATTTTTTAGAATAATCTGTAATTTTTTCGAAATTTTGTTATCGTTTTGAAAATATCTTTAACTTCACATTCCATCCGTCAAATAAAACTTGTGTTTTTCTTAAGATTCTTAAAGAGGTAATACCTTTGATTTATGTTGTTTTTGTAAATAAAAAAGAGAGTTTTAAAGAAAGAGAATTTAGAGTTGAGACAGTTTTAATCGAGTTGAAGAAGAAATTGTTTTATTTCAAATTTAAAATCATTTTAACTGATCAAAGTAAACATAAACTGTTGGTAATATTTGGAATTATGTCACTTTGATAAGTGTTGTTCCGAATTTGTTATAATTTTGTTTTAAAAATATTTTTATAAACTGCCAGTCAAAAAGAGTGATTTTTTTAAGGATCGTGAAACGAAAATGACATTTGATTATTTTTCTAAGAGTATATATATATATATTCTCTTTTTGTCGATACATTTGACTAGTCAATAATATTCTGTTAAGCTGAAGAACAGTTTTTCCCTATTCTGAAAAATTTAATTTTTTTTATGTCACTTTTGAAGTGAGCAAATAATTTTATATGTTTCTTTTTATTGATTTGTTCTCAGAGCCTTTCACATTTGATTATTGTTCTCCCATTTTTATTTTTGTCCGTAGTAGATGTACGTATACATACATTTTTCATGTTTGAGTATGTGTTTTGAAGCTAGCTTATATCTCATCGATCGGTTAACATTCTGGGCGACGTTTACATGGCAGGTCACAAACATCGTACATAAATCGATGCATATTCATTTTTGTCGTGGGTATTGCTGGGTAATTTTAAGGGGAAAACCTCGCTGACCCTGCTCGGTGGAAAGTAAGGGCGTTGTCGCCGCCAAGATAAACAAGATAATTAAAAGATAATTAACAGATAGAAGAGCGTCGTACGTGACTATGCTGCGCCGGTTCCAGATAATCTCAATCCTCTTTCGCTGGAAGTGGCACGGGACGATAAAACCGTTGAGAAGAGATAGAGGGGAGGGGGGGGGTTGGCAACGAGGTAGCGAAATGGTAAGAAAGGAAGAGGAAGCCGAAGGAAGGAAGAAAGGGCTTGCCAAGCCCCTACGGCGATTTGTGCCTGCTTCCCCCAATAAAACCACCAAGCTACAATCACGAGTATAGCTACCAGTATCAGCCACTGAGATCGAAATAATCCGTCGGGTTACTTTGCGAGTCGGTCGACTTGTGGTTCCCACAGAATCCCGAGATACTTGCTTAAAATATTTTAAGACATAAGGAGCATCAAGTATTTGTAGGTAACGTATAGAAAAATCTTAAGATATAAATTCAAGATTGGGAAATTCATTAGAGAATTGTAAACTGCGGTACGTGAGAAAATGCTGAACAACTCCGAAGCTTATTGGAAATTACGGAAATTATTTAATTAATTGCAGAGATTTCCGGGGATGATGAGACAATCGAAAAAGGATTGAGTTGATTTCCAGAGCTCGGATAGGAACAGAAATTAATTATAAATTGAAAATTAAAAAAACCTCTTCCTTACGAAATTAGAAATTCATCAGCGTAGAAATAACATGTGCAAAGACCTGAAGATTTATGGGAGTTAGGGAATAAATAAATTCTCTAGGTTTCCGCGACTATGGTTTATCTTTCCAGAGACGTTATTTATTTCTGCCATCATTTACCATCTTTATCTACCGGGCGGTTGCGACGTATTGATTCGCTGAGGCACGGGCAGTTATTCCTTCATAAAAGCGCGCTCGGTACGCTATACAGATAACTCCGTGTTACGATTTTATGCCGAGTCATAAACTTAAGGAACTTTAAAGCGATAACTGCCGGATATTCGCGATTTGTAGCTTCGAACAAACAGTTCAACTTTGAGAAACATTCAAACTTGCGAGATTGTTTGCATTTCCAGAAATCATGTATTTCTGATTGTTTACCGGAAAGTATAAGTATTCCAGCATTCAAGGATCAGAGCAAAATTAAAAAGAGATCTAGCAGGATACAAATTATTTTCGATTCGCAAATAGGAATCCTGGAAATTTATTCAAATCATGAAGCAAGAAATTCTAATTTTTGAAAGAGCTAAAACTATTAGTCAACAAGTCCTATAGAAACATAAAGTAAAGTTTTATGTATCGAGTGAACAAAGTAATTAAGCGCTAAATTATGTGATCATTTCAATTTTTAAGTTTTGTGTTATTATATATTTTATTTAAGTGTTAAAGAGAGACTACACATAATTGGACTACATATTTCATATTATTTTAAGATTGAATTTCATCGTGTGCTTACACTTTCTTTCCTTTTAATATAAGAGAGACCGGGGATAAGAGTTGATCTAGTTTTTTTTTTAGAAATTTTTTGCTCGTAACTAACAAATAGAACATAAGTCATTTTGCAATAACCACACGCAATAACTTACGCTACACTAAAATTATTTTTATAATTTAATAATATGATTAACTTTCTAGTATTAATAAAATATATAAGATCGTGCATCTTGTAACAACTAACTCCACATGTGAGGAGTTGGATGCTACAGTTATTAGGTCACTCGTTACATATCCAAATTTCAAAATATTACACATTTAATTAAATGAAATAAAAAAAAGTATATGTATATTTATAATATACCTAAACAATTTTTCTTTTTTTTATATACATTACAGAAATAAAAATATAAATTTATGTAAGATTTCCATTTGATTGCCGCTATTACGCTTACAATTGGCTACGTTGAGATTAGGTGTCATATTTACGTATTTCAATTATTACTTAAACAAAAAATATGTATATATTAAGACGTTAATATGGATAATTGTAAGATGTTATTTATAAAATACAAAAATAAGAATACTATAGAAGTAGTTGAAATTATGATATGGTGAGCAGATTGATAAATATAACGTTTAATATGTCATTGAATTTTTTTTACTTTTGGCTATGAAAAACTGAAAATATTTTTTATTTCTGAAAATATATTCAGCTATATTCAGTTTGAAATAACTTGCAGCATGACCGTAATGTTTTTACGGAAATACTATATTTTTTTATGTAATAATACCGTTTATCGTTTTGCAGCAATTTTAAGAGTAACAACCCTGCCTTATGTATCAACTATTCCCGATCTCTCATAATAATTAAGTTACTTGTATTTAGAGAGAAAGATTTAAATTATGAATATTTTATTAATAAAAGTGTGAAATGTATGAAAATTTTGTGCAACATTAATTAAGATTAGCTTATGTTCTTGTGTATACAATGTAATATCGATATTTTGTCATTCAATATCAATAGCATTCTAAGGTTAATCGAAGCTATCAAGCTCCAATTTGCTCTCTAAGACTCAGTTCCACAATTGATGATTAACTCATAACCGAGTTCTCTCTTGTTTCTCATCTTTTTCCAATTCTAAAATGAATAAGTTGAACCTCGGTTAAGAGTTAATCATGAGTTGTGAAACTAGGCTTTAAATATATAATACTTATTATAAGATCAATAGGTATGAAAAACACTTCTGGATCAGCAGTGCTCAAACGTATTCGACATGAGCTTTGTTCGGGATGGAGAGGGATTAAATTTTGCGTGAAATCCGCATTAAGCCAGGTCGCGGTAGGGATCGGCGCGAGGAAGGACGCAAAAGGGGGACAGAGCGCGACAACACGAGCACGTACCAACATAATTTGTCTAACTGCGTTCGCTCGCACGGTCTGATGGTCAGCGGGATTGCCGTTGGTGTAATTCGGCAACAGCTTGTAGTGGTTCCGAGTCCCATTGCACGGTAACGTGTACTAATGTTCGTGCCCCCGTGCTATCTGGTCGTATTACACCGCCCTGTATAGCTAATCATCGTTAGTGACAGAGACATTGGCCACGGCCAATTAATGGTGTCGCCCGTTGACGTTCGGCAAAAACACACCGGCAGAGTACATGATTCTCTGTTGTTCAAATTGTAATCTATATGTGATACCTGGTGAGAGAAAACCTCTAGAAATGGACTTTCCTATTGCTACATGAAATTGCAGTACTCCATAAATAGGATAACGATGTCATTCGTTGACGTTTAATAAAAGCTCACGAGGACAGTGTAGAACGTTCCATTACCTAAATTGACGTCTAATGGCAGAAATACGTTATTTTGACGGAATAAAGGCCGTAAATGGATTTTTTCTGTGTTGCAACCTTAAAAATCTAAAAAAAAAAGTATGGAAACAGTAAGGAAATTACACACATGTAACATTTAATAGTAGAATGATGGGGTAAAAATGAGATGGAATAAGTAGAACAAGTAGAATTAGACAATCGGAGATGCGCTGGCAGTGTTGTAACGTGGAGGTTATTTTGAACAGAGGTGGAGAGACGGAGAGAGAGCTTTAATTGGGTCATAAGCCCCTCACGATTCAACACCAACTCGTAACCAACCCTACGGTTCCTACCTGAGTCCGAAACACTTTCACTCGCTCTCATAAAGTCCTTACCCAGCTCCAAATCACTTTCACTTTTCTCACGAATTCTACCCGATCGCAAACTTCTTTCACGTCACTTTTACAGACTGAAGCACGTATATTGTAGGCAGGGAGAAAAAAAAAATGTTATACAAATATAATAGTGAGAAATCGATAATAAAAAAAAAAGAAGAAGAAGAAAATTTAATAATATATCATAAAAAATTTGCGGTCAAACTTTTTTATCACTTTCTATAGATAACGATCGCCACGAGTTACCAATTAATTATCTTGAGGTATAAATATTTCAGTTATAAGATATTACTGCGTTACAGTAAAGTTGCCGCAATAAAATTCGCGAACAATGATAACGAGGTACGGGAGTGCACTGTGCAAAATGTAATTTGCAATGTCTTGCGCCTCGGCGTTCGTCGCCGACTTGCGATAAATTCGTGCGGCAGTCAGTATATACAATGCATATTTCATTTTGCATAATGAATCGTCTCGCCATCGGGCCTTTAATTAAAAATTCGGACTCGGCTGTAATCAGGAAATAATAATTTTTACCCGAGCTCTCACCCGACATTCCATATTATCGTTTGCCGCCAGGCTGGATGTTGCATTTGCATATCACAATAACTTTAAGGCAAGAACCATGTTTATTGGATTGTCGTAACAAACTTGTTTATTTATTATTGAAATTTTATAAAAAAATTTCTGCATGTCTTGCAATCGCTGCTTTTGCAAAACATGTAGAATTTATTTTGATGGAATCAAAATGCAATGAATTTTCCATCTCGAAATTTAATAAAATGAATAGAAGGGGTGAATATACATACGAGCTATGTTTTCGAAATCGTGACATAATTGTTACATAATTGTAATTATGCAAACGTTTTGGTAACAAAGCTAATTGTTTATTAACAAATGCTGCTTCAAAACTTCAATTCGCATCAAGATTTTAATCATTGCATAATAAACGATTTAATTATCTTGCATTTTAAAATGACGAATCCAAAAAGTATTAATATGCATAACTTTTAAAAACAACAACGTTTTTACAGACTGTCTGATGTATGCGTTTGAATGAATGAAAAATCGAAATATTTGACATCTTGAATTAAATGAAAAGTATGAAAGGCAAAATAGTATCATAGAATGTGTCGCAAGGTTTATTTTTGTACTGCTGTTGCTGTACCAACGCATTATCGAGCGTCGAATGGACATTGTTGCGATAAGCTCGTGGTCCATTTTGCTGACAAAAAACATACACGGAAAGAGAAACGCATGAACAAGCTGACGCATATATGTCGAGTCGATTCGCACTTGTTATGAGAGCCGCTGTATCGTAAATATTTATTCGGGAAAATATTTTTCCCGAGTCTCGCGAAAAATGTTTTCCGAAATTTTTTCACGATCGTAATCGTCGATCACCGACTTGCTACGACTTGTTTCGCGATTTCATGAAAATTCAGACAGTCGACAAGAGTTGCAGACAATTATAGATTTCAGCAATTCAAATTTTGGGACATTTGCCGGATTAAGTTGGCAGAGGACGGTCGAGAGACGATGAAAACTCGAAAAAGCTCTTGAATTTTATTTTCGATCAAAATAAAATAAACAAATCAACTTGTCGTTTCGAATGTTTTTTTTTTTTACGAAGAAACAGCAATATGAAATAATGATTTGAAAATATGAATTTGCAATATAAACATTAATATAAGAATATAATAAATACAACAGAAATATTAATTTAATGAAAGAATTTGATAACAATTCTTCTTGTTATTCATTTGCTTAGAAACTTGAAAGAATGAGTTTTAAATAAACATTAAAATAGAAAAATTATTTTTTAATTACTTTTTTTAATTTTAACAAATGTAAACAGTTGCATTCAATTCTTTAGTTTTTTTATTATTAGTTTTAACCAACAGCATTTGAAAACTTGTTATTTCATCTTGTTTATTGAAAAAAATCTAATTATTTTCATTATTTTAATTATTTTGCGTTAAATACAATTCTGGATTGAATATAAAATTTTGCTGCTGTTTTCGAATTTCGAGATATCGTATACATGTACCACATGCTTCATAAAATATGAAGCGTTCTATAGTGCTACCGATATTTCCGTAAGGTCAGTATCCGCACCCTATTACTAATGCAAATGCACCTCTATTATTATTGCAAATAAGCTGCCCTATTATTATTGTAAATAAGCCATGGGTGATGTTAATTAATATCGATTTATAATATTGTTTCCAGGTAACGTGAATTTGTCAATTTTCATCTCAGTTCAAAGGTGAAAGAGCGTTTCCTGTTTTAAATTATTAAAATCTTCGTTACAGATTTAATGCAGGTTAATGATATCAAGTTTTTATTAATAATTCCTGCTTGCATTCATAATTTAATTTATTTATTCAATAAGTGATGATATATGTTTCTCTTCTCAAACTTTTGAGATAAGAAAAGTTTCCTAATTAGGGAATATATTTTAATATTATTTTATTTATTAATTGGAAAATTTTTCAATTAGAAAAACTTTTAACTTTTTAAAGTACTTTTGGTAATTGACGATACATCATAGATACATATATATATATATATGCACACACTCACCTTGTTACTACTCTCGGAGAGTTGCATCAAGGTACTTTATAACCATTCGTTTGCGAAACACAGTTTGACATGCTCGCAGTAAATTTCTCGTTTCGCGAAGTTTCAAGATCAACTCCGTAATTTATTTTATAATTCCGCAGAACATGATAGTAAGGAAAAGAGGTGAAACGTGGACTGAAAGGGGATTCTGTTTATTTTACCGCTCCGGCGGCTTTCGTAGTTGGCAGATTGGAGAGGTGGTGGACCTGGCTTCGTAATTCCCATGGAGAGGAGATGGGGGTGCAAAAAGAGTAGGGAATTCGCGGTTGCGGTGTTGGGGAAAGATTGCGGGATTACTGGACGCTGGTGTATTTCGTAGATACCGCCGCGGTACTCTTTTTTTTTTTATTGTGTCATAGCTCTCTCTTTCTCACCCCGAATTCACCCTCCATGCACGTCACCTCTCCCGCCTTCCCCCCCCTCGAAGCTATAAAAGCACTCTCCGCCGTTACGGTTTAAAGCCGTGGTCGGTACGTCGGTCGATTTGTTAATTTGCGAGTCGACCACTACTTATCCCTGGCCGAAGAGGGTGCATTTAAAGGGCGCGTGCAGAGAACGCCCGACAAAAAAGAGAGAGGGTTAACCTGGCAAGTTTATAGTTTTCAAATAATGCGGGATATTTACTTAGATAACCACTTCAACTTTCCCAATCGATTGTTCTTATCTTATAATGTTATCCAATATTTGTTGTTTTCTAATTTGATACTTTGATTATTGTACTGGCATAATTTATTCTACAATATTATATCTAAAAATTACGTATCACTGTAATATTATCAATTATTCTTACTTTGTTATTTATGAAAACAATTAAGTTTCGCAAAGATGTGCAAAATGATTAATTTGAACAAAAATTAACGGAAATAATCCGGATCCTCCGGAAGATGGAATGTGCGCGTATGAAACCGAAACGTTTATCTGCGGCCAAGTGCCAAAACAAGTCCCATTCCGTTGGGAGCAGGATCGTTTCGGGGTAGGAAAAAGTGCAGTAGACACTAATGCGTCTCTTCCTAGAAGGATATAGCGGGTGGTTGGTTTCTTGCTGCCTTAAATGTCGTTGGAAAGTAGCGTACTTGCGGTACGCGGCAACCGCTGTCGTTATTTCGCAAAACAGAAATTCCGGTAAGAGAAAAAGTTGGGCTAGAACGAGAAATCTATTTGTTATTCCACAGTGAGCACCGAATAAATTGCAGGTAAACGTGACAAAGCGGACAATCACTGTGCAGTTGTGAACACTGATCAACTGAATCAAATATCGAATATCTGATATAACAAAAACAAGTTATTACATATATGTATATATATATATATATACACACAGTAAAAAACAGTTTATATTTGTGTTAAAACCAATACTTGTTAAAATTTTTGTGTTGAAATTTTAACATGTCCGAGTTGATTGAAATTGTATTCTGATGTAATTGTATTATTTGAACATTTTGTGTTAAATTAATATTTATTTCTCAATATTAAAATAATACAATTTATATATGCGTAAAAATGAAAACATAACGTATTATAATATATAAATCTCTAAGATAAATGAATGTATTAATTTAACGTAAATGGTAACTTTACTGAAGGAATATTCTTTCACAATTCATTTTTAATTCTGTGCCAGTGTTACATGTTTTGTGTTAATTTCTGACATAATATTTGTATTACTTCCTAGTATATTCAAAGAAAGGGAAGTAATGTAATACATTTTGTTTTATTATAAAATATATGACGTATACATTTTTGCTACAAGTTTGTTAGCACAGAGTGATACTAATTATGCTATAAACAGAAATTTTCTGGGTAAATAAAACGAACATTATATAAAAAAAAAATTGAAGAGGGAAAAAAATTGCGGTTAACAAATAGGAGAAAATATGGAACACTACTACTAATATATAAGTGTATATGTATATGTAATATGCTTTATACGTCAGATACATGTATACATTTCGTTATCGAATGTAATGTAATTATATCATTTGAAAATATTACTTTCAAGACTTTCAAGCTAAAGTTAGAAAATTAATATCTACTTCTCAAAATTATACAGAGATACACATTTGCGAAACTGTCGGCTACCTGCAAAAAACTGAAATGCACTTTTATGATAACAGTAGTAAACACTAATGACCAGTGGCAATATTAAAACATCTAGCAAACTATGAAGAAGTAATTTTGACAGTCGCCCTCAGAATGCAGCGCAAACTAGATATCGTGATATTCCACAATTCTCTCACTCTTACTCCGTAATCGCCTCCTTTCCTCTATTTTGGGTTAAATTGATACAAAATTTGGGCGGATCGTTTGGGACAATTGTGAAATTAAAATAAACACATTTTCCAACTAAGTATATCTACTAACAATATCATAGAACGAAAGTAACAATACAGAAGTAATAAAGCATTTTCTAAAAAATATTTTGTACAGAATTCTTGTAATTAATTTCCTTATTATTACTTCCTATTTATAATAATACTTGCTCTATTTATAGAAACGTGATTGTCTGTCGGTAAAATGTTTAAACTTAAAAACATAAGGATGTAATATCCTGCAAAGAGATGCGAAATAAGAGAGGAGACAGGATGAAATGAGAGAACGCAAGGCTATTTTAGTTGTACGTAGTGTCGGTAGCAAGAAACAAAAGCCGTTCTAGCAGGTGCAGGCAGCCTCAGGGTCGAGATAAAATGGAAATGTACTGTACTCTGTGCCTTGTATGGGGCGCGTGTACGCTTCATATGTGCATATGCGGGATGCGAGTGATAACGTTCGCACTAAGGCCGCCTCTATCTCCTATTGGCGCTCGAATTGTTACGACCTCGGGAGATATCCTGCAACACAGGATAACTCCTTTTAGGATTGTAGACGAAGGGATCTGAGTCTGAACAGTCTGCGATAGAGGATAAGGAAAATATCACAAAATACAAGAAAATAGCAAAGCCAAAGACTGGGAAGATCTGAGAAAGGGTAGAAGTAAATAGGAAAGAGAAAGAAAGAAAGAGAACCGAAAGATATTTCTGACGTTATGTAGTTCCTATTCGATTTGCAAGATGATCTATAGAATGAGAACATTTGAAATTAAATTGTCGTTTGGGGTAAAAGTCGATGATTGAAATATCTTAAAATATTAAAGAGAGAGAGGAAGCCTAGAAAGAGATCGGCAAATGTAAAAATTGAAAGATTGAGCATGAGGAATCTAAAGAATCCTGAGTGAAGGAATATGTTGGAATGAATAAGAGAATATAATTCCTTATCTTTTCTACCGCATATTTTTGATATAATAAATCAAGAAATAATAGAACAGCAAAAAAATCAAAAATATTTGAAATTTCTAAATATTAATTTTCATTTTTAATTCTAAAAATATGTTATGTTTTACTTATTCTAAATAAATTGTGAAATAAATGCTATAAGCAAGATATAGATTTTTATATTTGAGGCAAGAATATTTTTTTAATAATAAGCGCAATGCAGTGTGTGTAGATGAAAGGAGCAAAATAACGGGACAAATAAATCTTTATAAATCCACAAATCCCTACAAGGGTGATATGCCCTTTAAACTATATTTTACTAAAGCATTTTTCTAATATTAAAAAAGGGATTTCTGTATTCGTTTGTATCCTTTAATCTCCCGCTCTCGAGATATGACAAGTTAAAACCTGTTTTCTGTCTCAATGGAAGTTTGCAATTTCATTGGGAAATTGTATAATCCATTATATATTTACGCTGTATTTTTACCAAAATTTGAATTTAAAAAGAATATTTTTTAAATAGTTTAAAAACGTGAAAGCGTTATTAAATTTGTAAAAGCATACAATACATACGTTGCTATACGATATTTGAAATGAAATGTTCATTAAAAGAGAAACTACAATATTATTATATCATAATATACATTTATAAAACATATATATATATATAGAATACTATAATACTAAATTAAAAATAAAATATAATCAAGGTTTATCATATTTCCTTTATATTAGGCGTAGTAAAAAGAAATCCATTATTTTTGCATGAAATTGAATGGAAAAATAATGGATTTCTTTTTACTACACCTAATATCTTCTATTTCAAATCAAAGAGTGCGAAATAAAAGTTTTAAATTTTAAAATTTAATAAAAAATAAGGTATTATATAGCTTTATCGCTAAAAATTATTTAATGTGTTAGCTAATTCTTTATTTTTTTTAAATTATTGATTTATATCCCATGTTCAACTTCCCACATCTATTTTTTACACATCTCTTTTTTCTAAAGCAATTAAACAATCTATATAAATTTATGTTGCTCGGTTGTCGTCATGAAATTGAAATCTCTCAAGGCAAAATTGAAGGCCATAAATAGTCGGCATGGCCAATATGTCAAACATCTTCAAGCTCGACATGAGTAAACGTATTGGTCCAATATCCTCGTTCGCGAACGGACGCACGCAGTTGCAGTGTAACAGCGTTATACACGTCGGCAGTCAAGTGAACGATGAACTCGGACAGCTTCGGCCTATTCTCCCTCGGGATAGTGGCGTGATAACTGAATAATTAATTATACGGTGAGATTAATTTACGCAGGGAAGCAAGCTTCGTTTGGAATACGATACTGCGGTGGCTTGTCCGGGGATATATATATATATATATATATATATATCCGGTGAGATTTACCGTACTTGACTTTACTTCGAGCGATTTGCAGATCTTAACTGCCATTACGATGGACGCAATTGGATCTGTTGATTTTACGCGGCCATCGATCTACCGTTATTTAATCACCGCTAACTCCGCGAACTGCCTAAAGGCAAAATCATTTCAAAGCCCGATAATTTTATCCTCTACTCTTTCAATTCGTTCTTATGTCATCTCAAGAGATGCTTATATTAAGATGACGAAGTTTAAAGAGATTATGTTCGAAAAATTGAAAAAGGGATTAGCCGACAAAGAAATTTTCTTAAGAAAATGTTAAAAAGAGATAAGTATAGTTATAGAGACTTTTAGATTTTGCTTATTTATGGAATTACATTTGACAATGATTTTGTTAAATTAATAATTTTGGCTGATTTGTGTATTTTTTTTATTACTATATAATATTCTGAAAATGGGGTTAAAGTTTATCCTATTGACTTCAATTTTTTTTGATAATCCATAATCTCTTTTTAAAACTTATATATTTTGAACAACAGCTCGTTACAAAGGATCTTTTTCTTAATTAAAATGACTTATTTTTGTTAAAAACCTAGTTTATAATGAATATAGAAAATTATATTAAATTCAGTAGCTATTTCTTATGAATCCATTTTTCCATTTATGTCCAAGTAGAAAAGATAAATAGAGGAATTAAATTATACTTAAATAATCACGCTTCCCTCAAATAAATTTTACAAATTTGAAATCGAAGCAAAAACTTATATAAGAAAATTATAAGAAAATTATCGTATCAATTAACATAAGAAAAGTAAAATTTTGTCCACAGTGTAAATTAAATAAAAAATATTTTCTTAACACTTTTAAAAAATTAACAAATTAAGAAATGTCCATAGATTAGATTAAAAAATACAAATTATACATTAAAGACCAGCTTGCAAATCAATTACGCAACGACTTAATACAAAATGAGTTGACGCAATTGTTCGACACACAGGATATTAAAGGCTTAAGATTTAGTCCTATCCGCATATCCTGCGGCGAAGTCGCCATTGACATGCAAATGAAATCATAAAGCTGCAGCGAAGCGGCGGCGTATCGTCTGTAAGGTATAATTACTGGCGCATCGATCCTGGTCCGCGCCGCCATGACGGCCTGTATCTCCTGCAATTATCTCTCGCATTTAATCAGACTAAATTCACCTATTGTTGGTGCAATACGTGCGTCGTTTTGCTATGATTTCGATTAACGCTCTCGGCTTCTCCTATACGGCAGCCGAATACCCAAGGCAACGATTGTTACGCGTGCGAAACTGCAAACATTATTACTTTGCACACATTTGCTGTATACGTTAATAAAAGGATCTTTAACAGATCCGAGTACTTTACTGTTTATTTATATCTCTAATAGTAATAAGTCATACACTTATAATAGCAAAAAACTATTAGAATTATTAATAAAATATTAAATAATAATTAATTACTGTAACTCACTATAAGCTAATAACTAAATCAATAGTATAAAAAGTATATTCATGAAAGAAATAACAAGATAATTAAAAAAGTTAAAATAATCTTTTATTAATTTTTTTAAGGACTATCGATATAATAAAATAAAATAAGTATTTCACATTATAGGTATTACTATTGTATATTAAATGTATATTAACATAATAATTTTTTAATAATTCAATTAACAGTTGTTATAAAAATCATTATAAAATAATTACAGCATAATAAATGAGGAAAGAAAATTAGTTTATAACGATCGTTAATTCCGTCACTGGATGGAGGAAATGTTAGATTATTTTGTATATAAAATGTGACATTGCATCAATGTTTCAATAATACCTATTATCATGCATTATTATGCATATAATAATTCCATATAATAATTTCATTGCTGTAATAATTGATAATTATAAACTTGATTAATTCCCCATCTTTCAATTCTATAAAAGGTAAATATATAATCAATTAGATCAATCAGAATTCGATGGACAAAGACGAAGAGAAGGACGAGGATTTTGTATAATTGTTGACAATCAGAGGGAATGTCAGGTATTTGTAGTCCTCGTGGTTGCAACCCTTTCTAGCCTAGGTACACTCTCTCGACGGCGCCTGACTGCACACGACGGCCATCGCTCACTTGGCCAGGCTGGACCGGCCACTTGTCTTTGTTTTATCGAAATGCGATACGGTCAGCACCGTGTAACGTTGGCTGCACCGCTAACCGATAATGCATGACCCCGTCGTATCCACGAAATTGCGCGGTCTCGGCGCATCTCCGATGCAACTGCACCGCTGCAGTTGTCGGTCGGTCGATCGGTCGGACCTTCTCTCTGGTTAAAGCTCGGCACGTTTGTTGCTTTGCGCGAACCTTTGACCCGTATCATCTCTCCGTTCGATACGAGAAAATCGATAAAATATCAAGTTTTATTCTGAAGATACGTGCTAGAACAACTAATGTCATTCAATGAACTTGACAGTAAAAATAAAAGAAGTCGTGTACTTTAGTATCACTTTGTCCCTTTTGTATAAATAATAAAATAAAATAAGTGTGAAGTTTTTAAAATAGATTAAAAGAGACGATTATGAAAGGGGTGAGGAGTTATGAAATGGTATAGCTATGGTATAGCTTGTACAGCTTCGTCTGCATCGAGGATGAAATTATTTCTTCAGAGTTTATTTATTTGTTATAACATGACCACTGCTCATTAGTTTGCTGCATTATTATAGAAGCTACATTTCAGTTTTGCAGGGGTGCTCTTTACGTAATTTTGAGAAATATATATAGGTATTCATTTTGTAATTTCAGTCTAGCTTGGAACCTTGAACGTAGCTTTTGAATGATATAATTGAACTAAATTTGGTAACGAAATGTGTTCATGCATTTGACGTGTAAAGTTTATACTATATATTAGTTGGTGGTATATTCCATATCCTCTCTGCTATTCCATAACCGCAAGTTTTTTTCTCCTCTTCCTCTAGCGTAATTGGTATCACTCTATGGCATAACAAACTTGTAATTAAAAGTAGTTATGCCACATGAATATTTATTAACCCGAGTAACAAATTGGCGTTATTTTATTTGTCATTATTTTGACAATAAAATAACATCTTTAATGTCAAGGATGACAAATAACATTAGCTCGCTGAGAAATTATTTCAATAAAATGCTATTCTATAATTCTTTCCTTTTTTTTCTATTACAATATATAATATTCTCTTGTCACCAAATTATCGTACCGTATAAATCTGATTAAAATCTGAATATATTATAAATAAGAACGAGGAGCGTTTCATTTTTCACTAATCTTCCCTAGGGTAACTTCTGTTCCGAATTCCAGGGGGAATGTATTCTTTGCATCGTGATGTACAAGTTCCCAGGGACGTCGTGTATCATGTTGCGAAACATCGCGACGAAGAAAGGACGGGAAATAGCGGACGGGCGGTCTCGGACGAGACTCTCGTGTCGTTTATCGATACGTTGCTCTTGACGAAATATCGGCGCGATGTAGCGGAGAGAAGTTTCTGAAAAGCACTTCGGGTCCTAGCGAGGGAAAGTTTCGACCAACCATCTACGAGTGTTCCTTCCGCCGAGAACGACAACGGCTGAAGTTTGCTTATGAATAAATTTCGTCGCATCATCGCGTTTACCCGCCGTTTATTACTTTCCCGCCGTTGCTTGCGTTTCAGGCCTTGCAGCCGCGTTCGCGAAAACGTGCTTTTCACGAGGGTTTTTTTATATAAAAAAGAGAATTCCTTTCCTTCGTGGTACACTTTGACCTCCAATTAAATCTCGATTTAATTAGAGAAAAACACTCTTGAATCATGTTTATTTCATTTCATTTTTTAACTTGCTTCCTTTTATAAATTATCGTTGCATTTCTTCTCCTCCTGTTGTACTGATATTCAATTAATTATATTAGTTGCTATTAATTATTATAATTTCTTGAAATTAATTACAGTAATTGCAGTAATCATTTATCTGAGTGCGCACATAGTTCTCGAAATTCTATTTGTTTACGTTATATTAATTAACTTCCAATTGAAAATTCTAAAAATTTTAAATACTACGTAATTTGTATTTTGTAGTTAATTATAATTCTTATTAAATTTTTAATATTTTTTATTTTAATAAAATTATATTTATAATAAATTTTTTTTTTTACATCAGTAATTATCGTAATGCTGTGTAATTATTAAACGCAAATATTAATTTCCATAGTTCTCGAGATTCTGTTTGCGTTTGTATCTCGACTAATTGACGTTAGAAAAACGAACCGGTGTACGAATATAATTCCCGGTAAAAGTACATACACTCGTGTACGCAAAATCCATGAGTGTGTACAGCCTCTAACTATCCTAACTACGTGAAGTTAATTCGAACGCGCGAGTTTCAAAGTAGCTAATTTGTCACATCGGCTATTTTCCTTGACAAGCGGCGTCGTGGCGCCTTAAAAGCCACCAAAAAGAAAGCTTTTGTAACACCTTCTATTCATGTTGGGTACATTAATGCTGCCTACTTGAAAAGGACGCGACGCAGCGTCGTGACGTCGAAGAAGCGATTCATGTGATGCATCGTGCATTAAATTGATCTACTCGTGTCAGTTATAAAAATTTTATATTGGAAAATATCCTTTCCAAATTTGTCAAGTTTGTTTTAGATAATCGAAATTCTGCTTAAAATAATTATAACATAAATATCCAATAAAGAGTTTTAATCTTCAACTCTTAAAAGCATCTTTAATTATATATATGATTATTTTAACCCAAGACTTTTTATTGTATCTTCCACAAATGGACTTTAATTTTTCTTTAAAAATGCTGAACTATATAAAATCCAAATTTATAAACAAAAAAGGTTTTGATAAGATATGTTAAAAGCTATATCTAAAATCGTAAGCAAAAGAAGAAATGGAAATAAAAATTTTAAATTTAAACTTTATAGAAAAATGGGACTAAAAAAATGTACGCTCGGATCCTAAAAATTATAGTGCTGTAGTCAAGGGTGAAATGTTACGATAGATAAGATTTTTGGAATGATATCAAGTTCAAGTGCATACCGTGAAGCAAGAAATTGAACATTAATTCTTAATTTGACTTTCAACCTTAGTAGTGATGAACAAACGCGAAATTTGTAAGCGTTAGAAATTATAGCTTCTTAATACAGGCAATTGCTTCCGCGGTCTAGTTAAAAAAAATTGTGAAAGGAGTGGGGAAGAAAACGATTACTTATAGTCTGCAGAATTTCTCATTACACCATCTTGCCAGACGGCTTGACAGCAAAGAGAAACGAATTCTAGATTTCCCTTGTGTCATTGGATTAAACGTCACGGTCGCCGGAAATGGATAGCGTCATTTCCTATTCGACTATGAATTATATCCCGCGAAAATACATTCCCGCCATTTGCTATAACTTCACTCGTACGGATGTGTAAATGAACAAAAATAGCTATAATATAAGTTCACTCCGTGAGTAATAATAGGATATATTTCAACAAATTGGAAGTTTGTATATTCCACACAATGTTTCCGTAAAATTTTTTTATTAATGAATTTCTCTAATTTAAGTTTAAAAAATTTTTACCTCTAGAAGTAAAATAATTTGAATTTTTATATATTGCACTGTAAATCTCGGGGAAATTTTTTAAGACTTACATTCATATCTATATTTCCAGAAAAATATTTATTTAAGCCACAAATTAAAGTATATATTAATTACGAAATAAAAATTGTGTATATGCAGATGCATTTGGATTCATGATCAACCATTAAAACAATGTCAACGATCGAAGAGAATTTTCCTGCCAGTATGCCGTACTTAATCGTCAATTAGTGCTAATTAATGTGACGTTTAGGGTACCCCAGTATATCGGTTTACAGCAATTTAGCGGTGTCACGCTAATGGATCTGACCCCATGAAGCGTTTATCGAATCCGAAGCCTCATCTCATGTTACTCAAATGTTTGCCTTCTTACTCACGTTGCGTTGATCAAAGCCTCTCTTATGAAGCCAAATCTCGTTCACTGACGCACTTATTTCGCACGAAGTACAGTATGGACTTACCTGAAATAATTAATTATTAATTGTAAATATTTAAATAAAACAATCGAATCGAAGAAAATTAAAATGGCTTGAAAGGATAAATGATTTTTTCCGATAATTGGAAGATTTCCCCGCTAAACACAAATTGACATTAAATCAGGATTATAATTTCAAGTACAACATTAAATTCAATGTTATAATTTCTTACTCGTAAACAATGTAAATGTTATATATAACAT
>Ga0157364_1001456_pt1 | contig 20165 bp, 10 predicted proteins | sample AttsexASBM2_FD_111476 | JGI IMG/M metagenome (GOLD analysis project Ga0157364, IMG submission 111476) | Fungus gardens microbial communities from leaf cutter ant in Ribeirão Preto, State of São Paulo, Brazil - Atta sexdens ASBM2 | ecosystem: Host-associated > Fungi > Mycelium > Unclassified ...
AAAACACCGTGCTGGCAAATAGTGATACGTTTTCAGCTAACAACCGTGAACGTACTTTGCTATAATTTCATCATCAAACGCACCACTTTTACGTCACAATACTGCATACACGTGCGTAATGAGAGAGCGTGGCTGCGCCTTGGCTCTTGTGGTGAAAGCAGAACAGGATGATGACAGGTTTCAAGCGAGAAAAATTGCGTTATCTTTTCAAGAGGTGTGCACGTAGTAATATATGTTGCAATTGTATAAACATTTTTATTTGAAATTATTTTTATGTGTACAAAAAAATACAATGTATTATTTTATATCAAATTTACAAGTGGAATTTAAAAGTTAAATATTATGATTATATTTACATTTATGATTAATCTTTTTCCAATTTTACAAAATGAAAATAAGAATTTCATAAATTTTGACGGCACATTATTACGAGTAGTATGTTCACAATGTATGAGCCAAGTTTAATTTTTGAATTACATATAATATAAATTACAATTGATATACGTATTTCACTTTTACATGTACGCATTATATTGCGTCAGTTATGAAACATCATATCGAGGTCGTGAATCGTTAATAATTGATCGCACGTTGCAGATTCTCAGCAACTTCCGCTTGTCAACATTGAAATATGCAGTGCTGTTAATTGATGCCGCAGCTTCGATTTAAAAAGCAATTTGAAACTGCTAACACGACTTTACTCGCGAAAAAGTAATTTTCTACTGCAAATGTCGATCATAATTACGATTACAATAATAATTGCGCGATGATGAAAATATTATAAGTGACCCTGCACAAGTGATGTAATACTTGCATGTTGCAAGTTATGCACGCGTAATAAGTTTAGCGCGATAATGTTTATGATTCCGCGTCAGGAAATACCGTATCACGCGTATGCCTGGTAGTTTTCACGGTAAAAAATTTTACAACGTAATTTCAGTTATTACAGTCTAAAATAATCGCGCGATGCATCGTGCAAGCGATTAGTTGAATAATTTAGTCATAATGTAGTTCCTATTTTGTGTCTCATATGTGTTAAACCATTAGAGAAGATTGTATTAATTGATTGAATAGCATATACCTACATTTTGATATGTATATTTGCAAACTGTGTTGGTTTTTGCGAAATTATTCGTGCAAACGTTGCAAGATCGCTATATATCAGTCATATCAAGTGTGATTATGTTGCATGCACAGCAAATTATAAGCGCAAAACAAATATGGATTAATATCATAGTATCAATGGCTTGTTCAACTTTAGACATATCATCGACACACTTTCACATCAGTGCCATATATTCCTCGATGGAATCGTGGCGATGGAATGTTGACTATGAATTAATTTTGCAATAGTGTCACATTGTATATGTGAATCGGTAAATATCTCAACGATGACATACATCCATGCCAGTATCCTGCCGGTCGGAGAATCACAAAAAATGAATAAGAGAGAAAGAAAAAGAGAAACAGATTCGTTCGTCGACCTTTCCTCTTTCACTGCGACCCTGTAAATCTAGCTGATCCGGAACGATTGGCCAGCTTTATTAAACTAGTAGCGGCATCGAGAATTGGTCGAGAAAGCCCATGCGCTCTTTCGCGTGCCAATATGTGCAAGAATATATGCGCAACATGCTTCTCCGTCGATTTCCATTAGAAAACATCGCTAGGTTCCCCTCGAATCTCGCTCAGCCGAACCGACCCCTATCGTTGTTCGTATATTTCATTCGTTTTATAGAAAGTTGTATTGGAAAATATCACAAATTGCGCGATGTTGCCCGTGGAATGGAAAGTAATTATGGTATATGAAATAAAAATTTCGAAATAAAAAAGTATTTATTTTTATAAATTATATATAAAATAAAATTGTGTAATTTCATTGTAGCTTCACGTAATTAAGCGGAATGCTATACCTACTTATACAGCGATTGAAGTAAGAATTGAAGTTCGATTTAATACACAAAATTTATACATTTCTTGCGTAAAAATGAACAGTTATTAAATTCTGTTGAGACTGAACTTCTTACGCAAATTCTGAGTTTATCTTGCTTATATAGAATTACTTTCTCGTGAAGGTATATTACTGAGAAATGTTTTTATGTAAGAAGTATTTATTTCAGAATTAATATGCTTGCAAACGCGATACATGTAACAGCGGAACTCCATGACAGTTCTCAACACGTGCTTTCTCCATTTTAACTTCGCAACGAAGACACTTGAAAAGAAATCAGGTAGCTCCGAAATATTTCGTTTGTTCGATCGTATGTTGAACGTGCGTGATTCGCGTGCACGCACACGTTTGACGCGAGAATGTGCTTGGTGAGGTTACACAGGGCCTCGATACTTTCACTCGGCAAGTAGTCGGTATCGCTGCTTGCCAGCAATGGATCGGAGGTCAGTGCACTGGTGACCACAGTCCACGCTCGTATTCGTTAGCGTAAAAACGGCCGCGAAAGCATGCCGATAATCCCTCGAAGGTGGATGCTCGCTGGTGCGGACAGCTACAAGTCGATCTTGCCTCGTTCGGCTATTCGGTATCATTAAGATCTCGCTGTTCGCATGTTCGTAAGATCATGCGAGTCATGATGCACGCTAGATTCGCTAAGCGATCGAATTATTTCTCGATCGTCGCTTTCTATACGTGCGAGAAAGATATGCCAATCGTTTACGTAAGAAAAAAATGTAGCGAGATCTGACAGACCAAATCGCGTGACGTGCGCGTGTATGAAAAGTTGTCGATTGAGAAACGAAATGCAAGTAAAAAGTTCTGTCCATGTCGCAAAGCGTGTAAGACTTTATTAACGATTCAGAGCACAGGCCGGAAATAACAGTGTTTATATGATCGATTGGTGAATATATTTCTTTTGCTATGATTTTTAATAACTAAAGCCTTGAATTTCTAATTCCTGTTTCTCATTTATGCATATATACATATTAATATTTTGCTGTTACATTTTTAATATTTTTAATATTTCGTTGTTTTGTAATATTATTTTTCACATTCAAATGGTAATACGATTATTATGAAACATTGCTTTTAACCTGTTTTGTATTATTTACTAATACGTAATGATACATGTATACGATGTATAAATTTTTATAGCGTTACTTTGATTAGAAGAATATAACTTTTGTATAAAATTATCCATTTATGAAAATGATCACATATAATGCATGAAAAAGAAATGAATAAAAGTAAAAAATATAAACACTAAATTGTTGAACAAACAGAATAAATTGAGCCTAGGAGATTATCCTCTAGACTCTCCACTACGAACGAAAGGAGAGTAATTTTGTGATTATACATCATATTTAGTCATGCAATGATCTCAAGGATGCTACTGCGAGAAGGATGTAATAACGAGTACATAGTAATAGCGGAAAGCGATTGACAATGATGACATAGATGATTGGTAATAGAGCGAGGCAACGTGACAATGACGTTGCATATACGCGTGCGACTGCATCGCTCCGTTAGACAAATGCGAAACGGAAGTGCATCAACAGGCAAGCGTGCTGTTAACCGTTGAGTCACAAAGTGACAAAGATAGAATTATATACAGCGGTTGCACCTTCGGTCGAAAGTGCGGTGACCTCGTTACTTGAACTCTTATGTACTGCTCCATGTTATTGACATCTATCAAAATTAAAGTTCATTATTAATTTATTTTATTATTTGTTGAATGTATTTCATAAAACTTTATTTATTCGTAATATTTATAAATAAAAATTCATAATATTTATAGAAAGATTACATAATGATTATCTTTATTATGCTCTTCCAATTTATTTCTTTCAATTAATCATTCCTATGAAAGATTAACGATTTTGTTCTCTGTAACTTCAATTAACCACGCAATAATCGTTTCCTCTGAATTATCAGTATATGGTGTTAATTAATCACATGGATAACAAACTTCGTATATTGGCTCTTTATGGCCTTGTGAGAAAAGGTGAGGAGGGAGGGAAACTGAAAGAAACGCAAGACTGCAACAACGATCTATTTGTACGTTCGGAATCTTTCTGCATGGATATTACGTATATTTTCCTTGAGAAAATATCCAAGTAACACCCGCAATCGTGCGTGTGAATGGTTACGGTTTCTAGATGGACTCGAACACGCGCAAATCGCACGCGCGATAACAAAGAAAAGGCATTTGAAACGAAGCAAACTGTGCAAGCTCCGTTATCTCCGGAATGTTAATTCCCGCAGGAACGGCACATGCAAGGAAGATAATATCGTTTACACATACATGTATACTCCCTTGATCTTACTCTCAAGTTCCATCGAGCATCTTCGTGACCTTCTTCTTCTACTTCTCTCTACCATCATCTTTTCCTTTTACTCATGTGTCGCATAGGTCAGGAATGATTCCGCATAAAACCAATTACATTTTCCGTTGGATTCAATATTGAAAGCGTTATCAGAAATTGTTGCAATATCAGCGATCATGGAACGTTAATGAAATTATGTTTCTCTCTCTCTCTTGGTTGGGTTCCACGTGCAAGATTAGCCTGAAAGTACTTACTTTGGTTTCATTATATCTACGTACCGATATTTATTTTTAGAGATAAGTCTATGAGCTTTCTCGGCTATTTACTAAAAGAAATATGCTTCTTTTGATATGTAAATATTGGACTAGATTTATAATTAGCCATATGAAAGCTATATAGCTGATAATAGAATATAAATATGGGGAATTATTGCTAAAAAAAATGTTAAATAAAAATTTTTTTAATTTGATACTAAATAATATTTAAATTATATATGTATTACATTTCTCGAACATGGATGCTATTAATCATGAAATATTGTCACATAAGACACCAGATTAATCAAATTAGATTTATTTGAATGAAAGTGTTCATAATAGTGACATGAAAATATTGAGAATTTCATTATACATAAGAAAAAACATTCAATTAACAGTCCTATAATATTTCTGATCGTGTCTGCGATTGCAATGTTAGACATTGATTCTTCGCAAATTGATCGATGAAAGTAATTCTTGTGTTGTTTGTAATGGTGTATAGTGTAATGTAGTGTCAGCGCTAAGAAGTCGTAAAGGGAAAAAATACAACTCTCCGCTTTCCCTCATCCGGCCAAGAATTCAGCGATTAAGAAAGTCCATACCATGTTTTCTCTGTATCTATCAAGGTATCGGTGTAATAGTATGAGAAATCATTGATCGATCTTTGCTGTCACGATAAACTCATGGTTAATGAGTGATGGCAATTTTCTTATGATTAATGCACGTAATTTATTACTTCAAGATCGAGAATTATTTTTTCTACGTATTTATTTGTATATTCAATCATTTATTACTCCCACATCTCAGGTGATCTAATAAAATTAGCATGAGTGAAAAAGATGGAGAATGTTAAACATGGATTAACTCTAGTGAAATTTTAATATCCGATTATTATCATTAAATATCTTGTTATGTTATTTATTATAACATTTTTACGTATATAAAGCTTATTAAGATATATTTATGTATTAAATTATTTATATAAATTTATTTAAAGTGTTTGATGCTTTTTGAAATAAATAACATTATCCATATTTTTATTGATTATTAGAAAGATAATATTGTGACTGCTCTAACGAGTAAGAGAAATATAGTAACATGTCTATATAAATATAAAATAATTTAAATGTTTTCAGACTTCACGGTTCTTACGAGGCACTTAAATATGGCACATTATTGGATGGCTTGTCTGATCTCACGGGTGGTATTACTGAAAGCATCGCAATTCGTCAGGATCCCACAGCTTGTGGACGAGCCTTGTCGAAACTTTTGGACATGACGTCTCTTATTACTTGTACAGTAAATAATAATCAACAACAGCAGGTACAGAATATTTAAAAGAGATAGCATTTGATTCTTTCAAACATTTTACATGCGTATTTTCTTAGATACGTGCCAGCACAGAAAAACTCGCTAATGGGATACAAATGGGAATCAATTACAGATTGTATGCAATTGAAAGGGTTAGTATATCAGACGCCAATATTTTTATATAATTTATAATAACAGTGGAAATAAAAAAAGATATTTGATAAAACGATATCGATTTCCGTGTTGCAGGTGGAAACTTTTGGAGGGGAAGCAGTGCAATTAGTAAAATTAAGGAATCCTCTTGGGCCTGGCGGGGAATATGTCGGTGCCTGGGCGAGAGGTGGACTTGAATGGGAGGAAGTACCAGCAATGGAAAGGGAACGGTTAGCTGTGAGAAATATGGCCGAAGGAGAATTTTGGTAAGTTCACAAAACAGTAAAGTATAATTTATGACGTAACACAAATAAAAATAACGTCAGAAAATATATTAAATTAGTCAAGATGAAAAAAAATTGTATAATTTATTACTAAATATAAATTGGGACAATTTGGAATCAAATGTTGTTAAGTAGTCCCCGCAGTTAATAGTAAGGTAGCTTTCCAAACTTCGGTGAAGTTACGAAATGTTTCAACTACGTATTGTTACGAGCAGGATATCATACTCAGATTTCGTTAAGACGTTTACTCACCTGGAAGTTGTGCATCTGGATGCTGAAACTTCGAGAGATGAACCATCGTTACACAGTAAACATACTTGGCAAATGAAATTATATCAAGGCAGCTGGAGAAGAGGCGTTACTGCAGGAGGATGTCGAAATAATCAAGGTTTGATTAGTCCATCACTCATAAATCATTATATATTGATATTGATATATATATATCAATATCAATATATATATATATATATATATATATATATATATATCTTAAACATTGTCATTGAGATTACAATTATATTAAATTGTAAACAGTTGATTTAAAAATTAGTGCATTTTATATTACTTATTCAACCAAGTTATATAAATAATCTAACGAATGTTTTCTTTCTCGTATAGAAACCTTTCACATAAATCCCCAGTTACATCTGATTTTAAGTGAAATGGAAGAAGTCATCGTTTCATTAAATCAGCATTCAATTATGGAGCCAAAAGTAAGAAGTGTTTCCAAAATATTTCAACATTCGTGTCTTTTGTTAAATTGGCTTATCAAACTTTCGCTGTCTTCAGGTGATTGGATTCACAGCATATACACTGCCGAAGAATAGCACCGAATCGATAAACAAACAATTTTTCAAGAAGAACAAGTCTTTAGTTAATTCCCAGTATACGAATAGTCGGCAGGTGAGCCACAGGTGTCAGCTCGAGCAGGGCGGTTACCTGCTGGTACCTACGACCTTCGAGCCAACTCAAGAAACGAGTTTCACATTACGGGTCTACAGCAGTAAGCCTCTAAAACTCAAGTAGGTATATGCAGTTGCTGACGCACGCTTGCACGAGGCAGTACAAAGGATCGAATGGCTCGGTGCATTTAATGTGCAGCATATATTACTTACGTGAGGATATGTGTACGCCCGTCTTCAATTATAGTTTTAAAATCCTTTTTTAGCCATATTTCAAAAGCCATGCATCAAGTAATTATTTTTCCTGAGCATACATTCTTTTGTTATGGAAACGCAACATTGAATATTTTTTTTTCAGTTAAATGATTTGCTGCCTTTGTTTACCATTGATATTTGTCTTGTCTTCTTTTTGCGTGTATGTAATTTATTAGTGTAATATATTATTTTATTATTAAAATTGCTTTAAAATTTTAAATACGTAAAATGTTACATTTTTGGTTTATTGCACATTAATATATTTTGTATCCTGGAATAAAAGAGTGAGCGGTAAAATTTTATTTTCTACACATTGTACTATTAATGTTTCAGATTGTTAGACACTCCGCCGTCGTTAATGAAATCGGCAATTGTTAAGGCGCCTCCTCTCGAAGGAAAAGGCTTCTCTCAATACGAGGCTGTATTTCTGCAGCTCGCCGACGAACACAGAACCGTAAACGCTTTCGAACTGCAGGAGCTTTTAGAAGCCTGTTTACCGAATGGTACGACGCTTTTCTCTCCGTCATAAAATACATAGAACATTTTGCTAAAAATGCACTAAAATGTTATGCAATGTTAATTTAGATAAATGTATATTTTTTTTATTTCTAGATTATATTAAAAGTTGTGCCTGCATGGAAGTTTGTCGACAAGTAGTGCTCACTATGGATGTATCCTTTTACAATAAAAACTTTGTTTTTTTTTAGAATATAATAGTTTTTTAGTATTTTTTCGACCGCTATAACTGTGCGGTCTAACCGCAGATCACAGCTTTTATTTGATAATTGTTTGCAAATTTAGGATTTTAGCCTCGTGTTTAATTTATTTAATTGATTATACATCAATTATTTCAGAATTATTTAGAATTTTAAATAAAATCGTCTGTATATTTTCTCTGATAATTTATGAGATATCATTTATATGATATAATTTATATGATAAACAATTAGTTTCCTTATATCTTGCACCTTTAAACAGAGTTCTGGGAGTGGTCGGTTGAAATTTAATGATTTCAAAGATCTTATGTGCAGTTTAAAATACTGGCAAGCTGCTTTTAAGAATCACACAAAGGAAAAAACGGGTATACTCAAGGCGGAAAGATTGCGAGACGCTCTACTGGAAGTTGGTACGTAAAAAGAAAATGTAGTACAGTGCTTGAAATAAATATTCTATTTCGTCGTCATGTAATGAAAGCTTCTATCTCAGGTTTTCAATTAAATACGGATGTATTATCCATTTTAATCCTTCGATACATGAGGAAAGACGGTACTCTTCGATTTGGTGATTTTGTTTCGGCAATCTTACACTTGAGTGATGCATTTGGTACGTTTATTATGAGACGTTCAATTAGCTTATATAATTTGACTTATTTAAGCTCTTAAATATTTTGTATTAATTGAATGTTTTACATTTACTTAGGAATATTTGAGAGCAAAGACCCTTTGCAAAATGGGACGATAAAATTAAGCTTGTCGGAGGTATATAAAAATTTTGTTATTAGATTATTATATCCTATTGTTAGATTAATCTAACCTTTCTATTGTTAGATTAATCTTCCCCTCGGACCTAAATATTATATATTTATTGTTATGATTATAAATTATAAGTTATTAAAAATTATATTAAATCGCGAATTCTTTTTTACAGTGGCTGAGATCGTCTCTGATGTGTTAAAAATGTCAGTCAGCGTAAATCATGTACCTTGTGAATTGCCTGTAAATAACATTTTCTTCATGACATTAGATATAAGTTTTAGCCATATTAACGATTAGTGCCCATCTATTTACACTTTGTAAAATAATCATTGTCTTTTACATTATCACTGATCATCATTCCGTTATGTAATTATTACATATTATGATTAAAAAACTATGTATAATACGTCATTTGTATAAGAATATCACATTGGATAATAAAATTAAGTTTATTTTGCATAGTTCTTGCTTACCTTTCATTAGATTTTGATATATCTAATCAGGTCTACTAAACTAAGAGTTTTTTCAAATAAATATAAATAACGTAATTTTTTTTTGTTTAACTATAATATTAAAATTGAAAACCAAACTATTTTTATTCAAAATTGAAGAGCATTAAATTATTAATTCAAAAGCAAACGCTTTAAACTTAAGTATATAATGTTATTAAATAAATGCTATAATATGTGCACGTATATCGGAGAGGAAAGAATATATAGCAAAGTTACAATAGAAACATTTATTTATAGAATTCGTTCGAGAGATACAACGAAACTTTTGATATCCTAGAATTTATCCTTACTCCCAACACGACGGAGTGAGGTATAATTCGCGCAAACTGATTAATTTCTTGTCCGAGTCGACTTAACACACTTCGTCTCACACCTCATCTCACTTTTTGATCGAGGATTTCATTCTGCGCGAATTATATAATAAGTGCACACGAGACACAGATAGGTGGACGGCGATATGTGAAAATTACCAGGAACAAAACTGACACAAAAGCCTGTCCGTAATCGATTGATTATTCCAGGCAATTTCAAATGTCCCGTCTTTAGACTTTAGATGATGCTTTGATCAAAGAGACTGCCGGGTGCGTTGTAACGATAGATTGCAATCCGGCATACGTCGAAAAACACGTATGTTTGTTATCAGCTATGTCCTGCAACATCGACATCTGTCACTGCGAGCAACATATTCGAATTGTACGTGACTCTCGAACTGATATTTTGATAAACTCCATAACTCCAAGCTTTATTGTGAGAAATTGGTGCAAAACTAGAATGTTTTTTGCTATACAAAATATGAGAAATTTAAATATTTCATTTTGATATGTGTAAGTTTGAGTTTCGATACTGGAAAGTCCAGAGATGGATAATTCCTTTATTAGTATTTTTAAATATTTAGAATTACTGCAATTTAAGAGTTTTTAATAATAAATTTCAGATAATTGTTAAAAAGATAATGTTAATGTTCTGATATTTTATATTCATTGATTATACATACATATTTTAAATCACATTCTTGAAATATACAATAAAAAGTAACTGTAAAAAATATTTTAATATTAAAAAATAATTTTCATATATTATTTTAAAATCTAATTAGGAAATCATATATGTATATATACCATGTGGCTCATAAATAATAATTCTGTAAACTATAACGAAATATTTTGAAACGATGACTATTAAAAATTCTTTCTATGTAAAAATATAAATTTAAAACATTATAATGTAAACAACAGAATAGAATTAGGACTCAAGTTCGAATAAATAAAAAAATGTCTATAAATGTAAGAAAGAGATTTCAGAATTCTGCGAATTACGATTATTCATGTATGCTGCTCATAGGAACACGATATCGATTCTTCTTTCTATAGACATTCGTTTCATAGAGCACGTGTTTTCGTCAGTGCAATGAGGGAAAGGAAGACGTTCAAAGATATACAGCCGGGGTTCACAGTTTCACACACATATTACGATCGTTTCCAAGAGAGGAAGACATCGAAGTTTAGAAACAGTCTCGTGCATCGGCGCTTTTTAAAAATGACGCTTTTTATCTTCACGCGAATATTGGATGGCGCAACGCTTATCATTTAGATATTTACATGAATCGTGAAGATGTTTGCAGTAAGATAATATAGATCTTAAAGTAACGACCAGCCTGTTACGATTCGCTAATTTTATCAAGTAGAAAAGTCTATTTGTGTATTATGGATATTTAACAGCGACAAACAGATATAATTTATAAATCTATAATTTTTACAAACAAAATTATTATTAAAGAAGTCTGCTTCAGACTCATATCATAAAAAATCATTTTCAAATAAATTTTTTACTATTACTAATGTTTGATTTTTCTAAGTACAAAAGATTGTTACAGTTTAAGTTAAACAGTTTGATATTTTTATTGTTATTGATAACACATAATTTATAATTACTTTTTAATATAATGTGCGAATATATCTTCCTCTAAATAAAGCATAATCGATATCCGCTGCTCGTCGCCTTTGTGAAACAGGTATCGAGGTAGGTTTATTTTGAGCTTTTGCAAATGTCGACGTTCAATTGAGCTTTCACACGAGGTTCGAAGAACTTTCGCGAGCGTACAGATTGTAGTAAACGAGATAATTGAATTTTCGCCTTGAATCCATGCTCTCGACATGACTGGTTGTCTTCCGGTCATACTCATCCGCGTGGAACGGTCATACTGGCATAAGATTAATTTGCGTGTCGTCGGGCAATGCATATAGTCGATCGATCAGACTTCCGTGACCCTTTGCACGGAGTTAATATCCAGCGCACAGTTACCAATCGTGTCCGGTGAGTCTGGAAGATATTCCTCAAGTGGTGTAATCCCCGCTGTCCTCAGATCATCTCTCACACGCTCTACCTAATGCAATATTGTTAATATTGATGTTTTGTTATATTAATATAATATAATACCTTATTAATAATATTTATAATACCTTATAGAATATTAATATTTTAAAATTATTATACTATTTATGATTTTAAGAAAATGTTTTGATGATACTATTTGTATATTTTTATGGATTATTATAAACTTATGAACTGCTAGTAAATAATAATATCAATCATTGTATAATAAAAATTTATAATCTCTTTTCACGCTTGTTAAATAAAAGCGATGATTTATGTGTACGACTAAGGAAAGCTATAGTTGCGTAGTCGTGTAATGTAGCGAGTCTAGCATTACGCATTGCTACAGTAGAAATATGACGATATTAAGCCCCACAGCGCCGTATAAGGTACATATACTACATCTTAAACCTTAATCGACTCGAACCTGTGTGAGGACTCGCAGTAAATTCAACCCGGCGACTTTCTTTAGCTCGAGCACGTCCCACTTGCCACTCCGGAGAAGTTCGGCGAATAGTTCAGGATACTTCGAAACATCTTCCAGACCACGAGGAGTTCTATGGAGAGAAAAGAAGATTTTACACGTAATTAGAAACGCAATTTTTATGTTTTGTTTGCTGTAAAAAATTACGCAATATATATATATATATATATATATATATATTATTTAATAAAAATTAATTTGTCCAGGTAAAGGATCAATTCTTCTGCGATAGTTAACGTTGTAGATTGTGATAATTGAATTTCAGCTTAAGTTATCATCAAAATTGAAATTCGGCTTAAGTCGAAGGAACATCGCGCATGCAAATTATTTGAAGATCAAAGTATAGTCCTTGCGTGCGATATTTTCAAAGATATTATTAATTATATTTATATTAATTAATTTCAGGCTGACTTATCTCATCTTCAACATACTTGTTGATGCCGTCGAAATCTCCGCCGACTCCAATATAGTCCACGCCAATCAAATTTCTAATATAGTAGATGTGTTCGGCCACATCCGAAACGCTAGCTTGAGGTCCGCATTTTACAAAATAATTGTAAAACGTGACCATCACTAGTCCGCCGTTATCAGCCTGGAAACAAGCATGAAAATGGAGTGCGTAATTCTATAGTTGAGCTATTTGAACGTGCCTTGCACCGTTGCACCGGGAATTTCAAGCCAGCTCAATGAGAGGTGTAACGCGTAATTTTCCGCTGGTGCACGGGGAAAACTATACCCTAGCCGCACCTTTCGAAAACGAAACAATCCCCGGAGCGACAGAGGGATCGATAGAATCGACGAGCGCCGGAAAGGGAGACCTCGTTATCGCGGTATCACATTCACCGTCAACTCGGTGCCGTTAATTTTCAACCTTGATAATTCGCCTCTTAACGAGCTAGAGTGAACCAAGCGTTCCTTAATGGAGCACAAAACTTGACAATAGGAAGGAATCGCCGCTAGTAAATGTTTCGAGTTGCTATTGGAACTCCTGGCGCCGTTCTGGGATAATTATTTGCCCGCTGAAAGAAGATCTGAGAAGGCAGACAGTGCAAAAAGAAAAAGGTTTTTATCTTCGACATCGTGTTGGTCTTTTGTATCGTCAATTGTTTACAAAGCGCAAATTTTACCGGAAGAAAATCATTTAACTCGCCACGATATTTTGATTATTGTCGATGTTATAATTATTGAAATAATTTCTGTAAAAGGAAATGCGTAAAAATTTTATTTAAATTTCTTGAAAATTATATATGTTATTATATAAATTATATATATATATATATATAATTAATATATACATATATATTGTATAATTATACAATATAATTATATATATGTAATTAAAAAATATCCTTTTTTATCTTCTAATGGGGACAATTAATGGAAAATAAGAAACAATATTAGATGGGTTTTATAGTCTATAGAAACTTCTGTATACTTACCAGTTGTTTAAGAATATCGTCGGGCACATTTCTGGAGGAATTACAAATAGCGAACGCAGAAGAGTGTGAAAAAATGAGCGGCGCTTTACTGACTCTTAGAGCATCCCTCATAGTTGCCCTTGCAGTATGACTGAGGTCTATCAGCATTCCGAGCCTATTCATTTCTTTAACTACTGTCTCGCCGAATGCTGTCAGGCCTCCGCCTGAAAAATATTGAAATCAATATTATTTTATTGTTTGTATTTTATGGAATCTACATTAAAAAGATTATGATGATAAATCTTTTAAAAGATTATCGTAATATATCATCTATTTTATTTAATAATATTATATTATATATTAATCTTTGATAACATTTTCTGATTTAAATAGCAAAATGCTACAATAAACTGGATGTAGAAAAAAATTTTAATATAATATTTTAATATTATACATAATTATATATAATTTTTAAAAAAAATGACTACAGTTTCAGAAAAAAAGTTGATCAAAGATATTTTATTTAAAATTTTTATTGCAATTTAATTTTTTAACTATACTTGTAAATTCATGAATCTTTATGAGATTAAGTTCGCAAGTTTCAGTTCTGTTCATTCTGAAGAAGATGTTTATTCCAAACTTGCTCTAATTTACCATCTTCATCGTCGTCTTCCACCGACGAACTTTTCGCCCATGGAGTGTTGCAAGTGTGTGTTAGTGTAAGGTACCGTACACCCAGCTGATAAAGTGTTCTTAAAACGGCTAAACTACTTCCTAGACTATGCCCACCCTCCACTCCAATCAGAGAAGCTATTCTGCCCCTCCCGTGAGCCTCCAAAATCTCTAGAAGTTAGAAATATAGTTGAATACAGTTGTCACTCTGTCGATCGCAGTATATTATTTTCGAGCATTCTACGTCTCGCATTACGGTTAACTGCACTTACCCCTCGTCGATGCAGCGAACTGCAAATGTTGGGAATATTTTTCTATGAGCCTCTTAATGAGGTCCACCTGTTCCAGAGTCAGCTGAACCGCGTTAAGATGTTGAGATTCACACGGTACGTAAGCAGCCCAAAACTAGAAAAAAAAATTATTATATATAATTGTCGGAAAAGATTGCGCAGGTAGTTGAAAACGACTATATTTCTCTCGTATATTTAAAGAGAAATGCGAAAAAATCTCAAGAAAAGCGTGAAAAATATGACATACTTTTTATATCCTTTTTATTTTCTTAGGGAGAAATATATTTTTAATTAAAACATATATTTCAATTTACATTTACCGAAAAAAATCATAGATTAATTAAGGTGACAAAATATTTCTATATTATAATAACATAATATTATATTTTAATAATATAATATTTTACAATATATGTTGCATACCTATACACAATAATGTCATAAATATGCAAAAGAATGTAATTTCAGGTTGTAGTTATGCAATTTTTTTCTTCGCTTTATAAAAAAAGAATGCTGGAATTCGCAATGTTGTTTGCATTTAAAAACATTGTTTTATCTTACGAATTCATATAACTCCTCGCATAATTATTGCATTTTATTAAAATGACATTTTTTCCTCATTATTCTTGAGCTAGAACAAACATAATGTTTTTATTTTAAATTTCACTGACATGACAAGCAAAAAGATTCAACAAGATTATTATAAATCTTATTCATTATTCTTGATATACAATATCTATTTTCCTTTAGATCATTTCTACAATATATGTATATGCGCGCAAGCATGATACGCGCTTAATGCTCGCATCATTCAGACCTAACGAGCTCCTGAGTGCTTGCATGCGACGATAATCGATGCATTCAATCCGTCACGCTCATAATATCGCCGACACCTGAAACTCGTCTAGTCATCTCTAGTACGATTTCCGCGAAATATCCGAGTCTAGATTGCTTATTATATTACAATACATAATAATGCAATTTGGTTTTTGTACAGGTTAAATATCAAGAAAGATTACATATCAGGAGAGAGTAATGTCTCGGACGTCAAGTTAAAAATACACTTAACTATACATTTCAATTCTGATTATAACATCCAGAAAAAAAATATTCTGCCATTTAGTGCTGCTGTATTAATATCAGAAGATTTTCCATTTATATATGACCTCAAGAAGATACTCTACAAAGTAAAGGAAATTTCATATAATCATAAAACGCTGGATTTAGGATTGCAATCCTCTTAATGCTAGAATGTTTCGCATGCTGACATGCACGCGTAGTACGTAAATGACAAACTTCTAACAAATAAGTGTGCCACTAATATCTTATATATTCTCTTATTTTAAAAGGTTATTCGAGTTATTATAATAGAAATTTTTATATAGAAGAATTTATTTTTGATCCTAGCTCATATGTCCTCATTTTTATAGATGAATACGTGTTACAAATACACACGCCTGATTCGTGTAAGATTTTCTATTTAGAGGAAATGCTAAGAGAAATTCCCTATTTATTAGCAGAATATTTTTTTTTTGAGGGGGAGGGTAAATAATTATCAATAAAGATTAATAATCTATTTAAAGTTTTGTCTAAAAAATATTGACTCCAAAATTTCTATCGAAGAATATTATCAAGATTAAATTCAATTATTATTTATTATTTTATTTTGATATCCTTTTGCAATTACCTGACCGCCGACCATGCCTTGTCGCAATCTGACCAGATCGGTCTGACTCCAAGCGCTTTTGCTCCAAGGCGCGACTTGACGTAGATCCCTGTCGAAATCGAACTCCGCCAACTGATTGTGAAGGAAATTGCGGATGTTCCATGGTAGGTCATTGTGGCCGTCGATCAAAGGCACCTCAGAAAGAACCTGTCGAACGGTTTCCAATCGCTCACGCGGCGATGTCAGAAGCGCGAGCTCTCCATCTGCTGGACGTGGCCCGACTCTGCTCACCCAGGTGCCAATCGACAGTATAATCACGCTTACTATCCATACACCACTCTGGCCGCCACTCTGCAATAGATAATCTTCTTTATATATTCTAATTGTATTTAAAAAATAAAGGCAATAATTTGTAGAAAGATTAAATGCAAGGTATGGATAAGCTTTTTTTATCGACAAAATGTATATAAATTGTAAACTTTACTTAAAATACAATTAATCAGAAGTGCAATTGCTTCTTAGAAAATATGACATAATACTAATTATTAACTAGTTAGTTGTAACGAAGTATATTATAAATTGCATTATTGCATTTTTATTATTTTCGAAACTATTATGTAGCATATGACTTTGGACATTGTGCAAAAATAAGCTTTTCGAGTGTAAATCCTATATATAGTCACGTATTGTTATCAGAGTCAAAGAGGCTTTTTTGGAGCAATTTGTTAAATGAATTGTTCAGCGGAAAAACAAACTTCAATGATGACACAAAACGATTAACTAAACTATAGAAGTTTTTTTTATACATGTATTTAGTATAGCATACGCGAGAGTATTGTTCTCGCGGGATTACCTCGCGTAATGAAGATAGACCGAAAGGGAAGCAACACGAGAAGAAGATAGTAATAGTAGTGTACATAGCTCGCCCATTGTTTCCGCACCTTGTACTCTTTGAGGGCGATGACCTCAGAAACGAGTGGTATTTTCGAGAAAGAGATGTGCAGCTTTGACAGAGATTATAAATTATTAAGCCTTGCTCATCCAAGCGATGCCGGTGGATGTTTGCCTGTCGCCGAGATTTGAAATTTACGAGAACGAAACAGTGAATTATTTCTCAAGCAAGGTATCAAAGCTCTCGTTGCTCACTTTCTAAGGCCTTCGCCTTTGCAAGGTAACTTGCGAATATGGAGGAAAATCGTATACGATGGTTGGAGTTTAATCTTTGCCGCAAATAATCTTTATCAGTATAGAACGAACCGTGGTACTTTCCCACATTGTATGATTATATGAAAGAGTCGTGTAGATGAAGCATATCCTTTGCATTATTCTGTGCATTATTCTGTTTACGAGATTGTTGAAAGAGAAAACACGCTTGCCTTCGACGTAAATTCTTTGGAAAAATGATTGATGGTTTTTTTCTTTCTCAACTTATGATTGATTATAGAAACAATTTATTTATCATGCAACATTGAGAATTTATATGTATAATCTGTCATGAAACATCAATTTTTGATAAAATTATCACTGAATGGAATTCGTCAATTTTTAAGGAAGATAAACATATTATAAGCTTTTTTGCTCATTACTACTTTTATATTTCTGAATTTTACGCAACGGGATCGAATAGCTCAAATCAAAAATACATAAAAGGTTCAATTGTACCGGAAAATATCTGCTGCCAAGAACCAAGAGATTCGTGTACAAGAGGGATTAGCTCAGCTCGGTGCTAGTCGTGTACAAAAGAACGAGAATTACTTGAGTGCTGAGCAATGTCGTTTAACTATATCCACTGCCCGACCAAACGACGACCCGTACTACTCGTTGACCGCGGGAATGCGGTTCGTTCATACTCGGCTGGCCATACACGTCGCTTTCTGCACCGGCTGGGGTTCTGAAAGCCTCGGCGTTGTTTGAACTTCCGATGGTCTTACAGAAATATTTGCACGAAGCTAACTTTAGTTGGCAATAATCATTACGGAATTTGCGGCTTATCACGTCATATTTTAAAAATATTTTACGACATTATTAAATAGTTGAATAGTTGAATAGTTTCATCAAAGTGAAGCGTATTATGTAAACAATATTATTTTCCAAATCGATAATTATCAAGAATTTTTGTAATAAAATAAATTGAAACAAAATTTTTGTCTTTTTTTGTAGAAAAATAATTTGATTTTTAGATAAATCGAAAATTTATATGCAAATTATAGTTTATTTATTAAAAAATTTTGTTTGTTATTAAAACATTTTTTTACAGGAAGACAATTTCAAAATTCCAATTTTACTTTAAAAATTTCGTTTAAATATCAATTGATTGTCCATGTAAAGTAATAATATAATGTCATTATTGAAATGAGGATTTTTATTTTCGTACACTACATGAATTTAATAGAGCAGGCAAAATGTATCGAAATGAGATATAAATTCACTGACGTAACATACTGTTTGATGATTAATGAATAGGAAGTGATTTAGTGCCATGTGAACGATATTGTTGAAACCCTACACCTACTGGTTCGAACGATGATTATACGATCGTTCGCTTCTATAGACGATTGATATTGAACTGAATCTATTCAGTTGCACTGAATAGTAACGTTACATTCGTCGCATGCGTCACGCTTAGCTTTCACCATTAACTATGAGTCGATATTGGTTTCCGCTTTTGAAATAAATTTTCATAATCTCGTGCTCAATCCGGCTTCTTCTATGATGAATAATTAGTATAAATAATTTTATCCAGTCTTTATTTTTTAGATTATATCGTCGAGTTCGATTAATGTTATACTTCAAAGTATATGTATAGACAATGAGAAGATTAGAACGTAACAATATAAAGATTTTTTAAATTATTTAAAAAAACTTCAGATTATTTTACTTTTTTTCTAGAAGTGTATATTTTTTAAATAATAATATGGTAGGCATTTGAAGAGATAATAATATACGATTTATAATATGTATAAATGCAAAACAGTACAGTTTACTGAAATATTTATCATTGAGAGTTATTCGAGAGGAACTTCGAGAGGAACTAGCTATCATCAAAATCAGAAATCAAAATTTTGCATTAAGCAATACTTAAGCAATACTTATGCACTTTTATTTTAAAAAATTGGAAAATATATACATTCTGCATATGAGCTTATAGAGCTTATAAATCGTTAATATATTCTTGAGTATAAAAGCGGAAGTACAGAAGGAAGTTGGAAAAAGAGGCGGCAAGAATAGCAGAGAAAGTCTTAAATTGGCTTGCATCCAAAATGTCAACTGTAATAAAAGACCATATTAAAAGAGTACAGTCGAGGCCATTGAATGTGCTCAGTGGATGCATGCATCGATATTTTCGAAGATTTAATCTATGGAGTTATTTACTAGGTCAGTCGATTTTGTTTATTGCTTTCACGATACAAATCACTGAATTTTATTAAAAAGATAGTATTTTGTTATTTTGACAATTTTTGTTACTTTTATGTGTATCATGATAGGTAAATACATCTGTCTATGATTAGAATTGATTAAAAAATAAATTATTGCGTTAAATAAACATTATTATTTATCATAATTATTTCCACTCGATTAATATTTTGGTGATAAAAATTATTTTAAAAATTCACTTGTGGCTCTTGTTCCGCTATTTCGTATGAATTGATAATTTGATCCTAACCCACCGAATGAGGGACTGCAAAGGGTTAAATTGGGTGGTCGATTCGATATTCCGTGCTCGTATTCGAAGCCACGATATTGCTCGTTTCATAATTAACGCGTCAATTTGACGATCGACCGTTTGCCCATAAAAAAGCTGCAGCCGATTTAAGTTGCAACCCGAATTCTAATGATCTTC
>Ga0157364_1001457_pt1 | contig 20157 bp, 26 predicted proteins | sample AttsexASBM2_FD_111476 | JGI IMG/M metagenome (GOLD analysis project Ga0157364, IMG submission 111476) | Fungus gardens microbial communities from leaf cutter ant in Ribeirão Preto, State of São Paulo, Brazil - Atta sexdens ASBM2 | ecosystem: Host-associated > Fungi > Mycelium > Unclassified ...
AAATATTATAAATATATATATATATATATATATATATATATATATATATATATATATATATATATGTATATATATATGATTTCAATAATCATACAGAAATAATACAGAACTCTTACAGAAACAAGCGTGTCAAATAAGTTGTGTAACAAACTTAAATCTTTATTTATCAGAGATGGTATTCTTTGACCAAGTTGTCCAATAACTGTATAAGCCATCGGTTTATGCATGTCATCGCCTTCGGAGATCAATTTTATCATGCCATTCAAGATTACTCCAGCGACGCGAGTTAATGGTACTAGACTGCAGCTTAAAAAATATTTTTAAATCGAATAATTTATTATATATATGTACAATAATAAGATGTGTATTTTAAATAATGAGAGACAAAGTTATAATATATCACATGTGTAAAGAGTTTGCAACAGAGAAACAAAAAATTCGCAAAGTAATTATACGTTCGTATGAATAGAAGATATAATTAATATTTTCCTTTGCGAAATAACTCAAAAATGTTGAAAATCTATAAATATTCAGTAAACAGTAATGCTATACATAAAAAATTTAATAGCGACTGAATTATAAAACACTTACTGCTGGACAATATTTGATGTAAATTGCAGCGCCAATGATTTCAACTTTGCATTCGTATTTTTTCCATAGAGTGAATCAAAAATAACCTAAGAAAAAAATGACATTTTATTACGTAATATATATAACTCCACTTTTTGCTTTAACTTACCTGAATACACGGTGGTATAATGAATCCCGCTTTAGTCACTCGACAAAGATATTGCAAAAGCTTGAGACGAATTCGTGTGCTTGCAGGTAGCCGTTTCATTTCGGGTTTTACCTCTTTTTGCGTGGCTAATGCATCGGTACCCAAGAATAATGTATAAAGCGGAGCTGCTAGTTGCATCGAAGACCAATCCAATGTGCTAAACGGATGAATACAGAAGAAATTACACAGCTCCGATCTATGCCAAACAAGTTCTGACAATTTTCACACGCACCCAATCATTTTTTTCAATTCTAAATCCGCTATATTAGCGATGCTGAATCTGGTGTCCGCAGCCGCTACGATTAAGTGTATCAAAATATCTGTATCCGGGAAAAATCCACCAGCGAGGAACTTAACGATGCCCAACTTTATTTGCTCGAGTTGCTCGGCTGTAGGTGGACTCTCGCCTATTACTCTTTTGAACGCGTAGTCGCTTAAACCCGGCGGTACAGTGAACTGAGACCAATCAATAGTCTGACCTGAACCCTGTTGATTTTCCGTTTGTCCCACAGATCTAGTGATATTTATATATTGCAGTTAGAAACTATAAGTAAATATTTAAAAATAACGCTATTGTCCAGCGTATATCTCACCCATATGGCAATAATAATATGTCGAGCATAAAATTTATAAGCTGTTTCGCCACGTAAGGTTTGTCTTGCAAACCTAAGAGAGAGGCCCGTTTATCAGGATCTGCTGGTATGTTGATATGTCCTAATGCTGGCATTATGATCAACATTAAGCTGAAATAAAGTCTCGTTTATGATAACGATATAAATATATAAAAATAATTGATAGAGTCTTTTGATATTGAAAATAAAAAATTCTATTAATTCTCCGAAGCTGAAAAGATCTGTACAAACTGATTCTATAAATAATTCTATAAAACTAATTAATTTATGATAATTAAAAGGCACTAATTAATTTCATTTCATCATTAAGAAAAGCAGAATAATATAACTTATATAAAAACAATAAATGCACAAGATATATTATAATAAAAATAATCAAAAATTGTAAAATAAAAATATTAATCTTTTTGACAAGAAGATTTTTAATTGGATCCAATAGATCCACCGTTAGCTCTGAAAAATTAAAATATAAGAGTAATTAAGAATTAAGGAATTTGTAAAAAGCAAACCTGTCTTGATGAGACAATGGTTTTCCCTCAATAGCATTTAATACACTTGGAACTAATTCTGCTTGCTTGTTCAACTCCATTCGAGGATATCCTAACTTTATATATATTATTGTAAAGTTCTGCAATTATTCAAATATACATTATAATGTCTTTTTCTGATTTCGTAAATCATAAATTGATCTGCGCTGATAACATACAATCACAAACGAACTAGCTGATGGATCTTGATATTGTAAGAGTAAAGCTTCAACAGGCAACTGAACTTGGGGTCTGCTCTTTATTCTTTTGTTTATATGGATCAATAGTTCCATCACTTTCTTCCTGACGCCTTCCTGCCCACTAGACAACTTGAGCAGCACAGGAGGTAAAAATTTGCAAACTGACGCTTGTAACTGCTCATCTGTCTCAGCAGAACCCAGACGGAGGAACACTCGCTCGAGTAAAACTAAATGAAACACAAGAAAGTTATGGCATATAATTAATATTTCTCCAATCTTTCTTACATGTACAGAGTTGATCGCAAAAGAAAGAAGAATTTCTAATCATATGTTACATTTAATTAAAGTGAAATAATAGACATACTCTTATATGTCTATTATAGGATCTTATATGTCTCATAGCATCTTATATATCTATCAATAGGAAATAATAGACATATTTTTTTTAGCAATCTCTTGCACAGAGAGTTTCTTTTCTTTTTTTTTCTTTTTATAATGAAAAAAGAGAATGCAAAAAGTTCAAGGCCCGGTGCCACCAATGTAAGATTAACTTTAATCTCAACAATTAAACTTACTGTTTATCTTAAGATTCTTAAAATTAGAAAAAGGTAAAGAATAAATTGAGAGAGTTTGATGAAATCAGGCTTAAGAAGAACAAATTGATCTTGATTGCAGTCTGATTCACAACAGAATTATTTTATCCTCATTGTTTATTAAAGTTAAACAAGAGATTTGTCTTCTATGGCTGAACTAATACATATTTTTGAAACTTAAAATGAGATTATAGATATATGTTCGATATTTGGCGAAAGAGAGAGAGAGAGAGTTAATACAGTTTAGTGTAGCAATAAAAAAAAGATCTAATGACTCGTAAATAATGCTTATGAGCATGAATCCACATGAATCGGATCATAGCCCTCATATATCGATCTTATTTCAGCGATGTAATCGAACGTGAGATCATTTTGAAAAAATGCTGACATCATGTGTTGTCGAATCGGGATTGTCAGGGATGTCAATGGGATTTAAACGACAGTATCGAGATTTGACAGTTGCAGACACGTGTTCGGTGAGGTGCAAGGGAGGAGCATCAAGGAAAGGATGGAAATCCATAGGTCCTCCCCGAGGTCGTCTCTCTAGCATGACAATCAGGTTTGCGTCGGACCTCTTAAGTTGGCTCCATTCTCTATTTCAGGACAAATGGCATGACCCACGACCCGGTTGTCGATTATTATACATCGCGCATAAAGGAGATCATCTCTCTCTCTTTCTTTCTTTTTCTTTTCCTCTTTTTTTTCTTTCGGGAGTACTTACTCAGCTCGTCCGTAGCCGCTGCCATTTTGAAAAAGTCTGTAAAGAGGAGAAAGCGAATCCGGACGGCGAGGAGTTGCCGTCCTTGGAGCCACGTGCAATTCGATAACGAAACGATGGAAGCTCAATGTCAGAATCGTTAGATCTGCGACTCTCCTTCCTCTTTTCCTTCTTGTACTTCTTTTTTTTTCTCGTCGACGTGACCGTAAACGTCGATCGTCGTGTAGCACACGACGCGCCGCGTGTATCGCACCCCTCTCGCGACTTCGACGTCGTTTTACTTGGGGGCGCTATAAATTTCGGACTGATTGTGAGGTTAGGAAAGAAGAGGCGAATGAGCGACACTTCGCGATATCGTTTACGGTATTCTCTTTGATTTCCTTTTTTTCATACGACAGTCGCATCCGTCGAATAACGCTAAAACTAATCGCGAATTTTTATTAGATGTTGGAGAATGTGCGTTGTGCAAAAAACTGATTCTTGGCAATTCTTGTTAAATAAGCATCAAAAATGTGCGAGATGATTTTCATATTTTGAAGCATTTAACAATCCGACGAGCTCTCGACAGGAATAATAATCCTCGTCGATCTTCCATCAAAGCTAAAATCTTGCTTGTCTTCATGAATGATCCGAAATCGCTAGAAAAAAGATTCTGGCGATCACGGATTTGCTCAGAAAATGCTCGGTTGAGGTTAGAATGTCACCGTAACTGCAGGCGCGGCTATACTCGAACGAGTGATAAGCGGATGACATGCGCGATCACGTGGCACGATTATAATTTTTTAATAATTTTTCAGAACGCTCGAAAAGGATGGAAAAAGTTTCGCGAGTTCAGGAAAACGACCTTTGTTAATTTAAACACAATATAATGGAAATTTCCTCAAGAACGATTACATCTCTTTTCCTTTTTTTCAATAACTGCATGCAACGGAGATCTATCTTATTGTGGTTTTAAATTTGATTGTCGCTTTATTAATGTACTTATGTCTTTCAATTATTATATTAATATACTTACGTCTTAGAAATGTAGTTTAGATTTTAATGTAGATAATTTCAGTTTAATTTATTTTTTATTTTTTTCTATTTCTAAGAATTATAAAAGAATGAAGAGTAATTTATATAAACATGATTAAAATTAATCTCGATTTAACTTATTTTTATTTTAGTTCTAAAAATTAGAAAAAGATAAAGAAAAAAGATAAATTAAACAGAAATTTTTTTTTAAATAAAAATTAAATTAATAAATAGGGCTATGACCCTATATTTTTAAATAACACATAGAAAGTTTATTAGAAAGTTTCGACCTCAATTGAATTATTCTCAATATTAAACAATATAACAAATTTTTTAATTCAAACGTATTAACTATTCTGTTCTTTAATATAGCTAATATAGCATTAAGATCTTGCTTAGCTTGTAGCTCTATTCTTATTAATTTAATTTTTAAACAGAGATTGTTAATTAAAATTAATTATATTAATAGAAATAGACATTAATTTTCCCGAGCTGATGTGAACTTATTAGATCCATTCAATTCTTTCAGTTACAACTGAAAATTTGAATTATTGTTATTAAAATAAATTTAATAATTCATTCTTTTATACAAGTTATATATGTCTTTTTAGTTCCTTAAAATTAATTAATGCCTTTTAATCAGCAGTTATTAAATAGATTTCACGAATCTAATATCAGTAAATATAGTATTATAGATTTTGTTGTCAGCTCCAGAGAAGCTGTTAAATGTTTACATTCATTATCATCATCGTATATTTCTAACTTCGAACACTTGAATGGCAAGGAGAAACGATTCCATCTTTTTAAACCTACGATAGAATCAATTTTAACTTTCCCGCCGAGATGAATCTCTGAAGTTATCCGCGAATTAAAACCGTTATTTTTTTTTTATATATAAATGGATACGTAAACAATGAGATCGCATCTCCCAGCAAGAAGGGAAGAATTTTCTTCGCTATGTTTTTCAGAGAATATTATGTGATGTTCAAATTTATGTGCTATCAATGCCGCTCCAAATTTGAATGGAACGGCCCGAAGTTAGTCGCGTGAACGTCGCCAATGAGCGCTGCGTGTTTGGTGATACAAATCTACTGACCGATTGTCACCTCCCCTCCATTCTGATCGTGCTTGTTTATTGACCTTCAGACCTGTCTTTCGCGAGATAGAGGTCAACTTGCGCAAAGATTCTTCTGCCTGATCATTTGAATGCGAGCGCACGACATTTGTATTTAACGTGTTCACCAGTGTTTATGCGATATCATTTTGCACTTCATCATCAACGTAGGTAGGGAATCATCGAAGTGCGAAGGAAAGGCCTCAGACGTCGCTTTTGCCACGTGCGTGCGTGCACGTGTGTATTCGTACATCGGCAGGTGTTAATTAAATTTTTAATCGTGTATGATCGATTTGCGAAAATATGTTTGTCGAGTTGTTTCTTGGTGTGAATAATATTTGTGTACTTGCGCTGTTTGCGCCCGTTTTTTCTTTTTTTTGTACATGGATAATTATATTAAATGTTATTTGTTATCATTATATACGTATCATTATATTGTTATGTTGTATCGTTACGTGGCCGTTTCGCATTTGTATTTGTGATATCAACTGACTTATTTGACCCTATATTCGTTCTTTATTAATTCTCCGAAGCTGACAATCGGTCTATATTTTCAATCGGTCTATATTTTTAACTCGCTCAATTATATCATTTCAAAGCTGATGGGTCTATTGGATCCTATATTCTTTTTATTATATCTGCAAATTTGAAATGCATCAATCAATGCAAATTTACACGGAATTATTTAAACACTAAAGATTCAGCTTGACCGTTTATTTCTGATTTGTTGTGCATTCATATCATGATCTTAAAAGATAACATATTTAATATTGCTTAGTATTAATTCTTTTTTGTGTATTACTCTGGAGTTGACGGTGTGTCTATTAAACTTATTCAGTTGTATTCCTTATGTTACAAATTTTAATTATTATTATTAAATTTAATTCAATTTTATAGAGTGATATATATATATATATATATATATCACTCTGGAGCTGATGGTGGGTCTATTTGGACCTATTTATGTATATTATTTTTATTATTTGCAAATTTAGTTTATTACTATTAATATTTATTCTTTTTATGCAAATTACCTCATTTTTGTTCCTTCAAATTAATTAAAGTGCCTTTTTAGTCATCAAATCTCATAAATTCAGCATCAATAACTGTTACAGATTTTGACATTAGTTTTAGAGAATTAATGTAAATCATAATTCTAAATTATATTCTAAATTATATTCTAAATCATAATTTTGTACATTATAATTACTAATCTTTATTCAGCTTCTTACATAAATCGATTGATGTTGCTTTCTTTATATATGAAAAAAATGCGTGGTACGTAGAACGTAGTGATATGTATTGCGTAATTGCGTTAATATCTTTTACAAAGTATGTTCGTATATGTACAAATTAAAGTGATAATTGTTAACATAAAACGTTAATAAAGAGATTATTAATCGATTACTATAAATGTTTGTATTTTGGTATTATAATATAACATTTTATATATTAATGTAAATATTAACATGCATTATGAATAATCTATTATAATTTCTCTTATATTTTCTCTTATAATTTTTTTATTTGATAATTTCTCTTATTTAAATTATTCTGTAATAATGCCTCTTATAAAACATGATGTAAGTATCAAGATTTTACCAATATTTGTTTTTCATAACTCTTATACAACATTAGAGATATATATATAAAAATCTCTATAGAAACGTATATATGCAATATCATAATCTACGTAATCTTACGCACCTAGTAGTTTTTATTTTATATATCTGTTATAGGTAGTACGTATAAAGGATTTTGCTTATACATAGTAAAATGTCGGCAGATGCTGCGATATCATTTTCCTAATAAATTGTCCATATCAATCAACTAAAAACGTTCAATTAACTCGCATTGGCAATGGCTCGGAGAATAAGACGCTTCATTCACAGTACAAGAAAAATGGTCTTAAGGCTTTTTAGATGCTTTCTGCAAATTATCCGTAAATGGCTCTGTAGAGGATTGGATGTTACAGTAAGTTCTATACGCGCGAATGTGCAATACAATGTGCGGAATTGCGAGACCATATTCTTAATAAAAAAGTCTTAGTGATACGATTGTTTGATGGCAGTGGAAAATGGTACTTGCCATATTCGTTACATATTGGGGGGCAAGTCTTATGGTAGAAAGCAGTTGTCTCTGCGGTACCACGATATTGTAATTCTAGTATGTAGGGTAAGAATAGCTGCGGCTTTTATATGTGCTCACACACCAGAAACGCCGTAATATAATATCGTGCACGCTTGCTAACTGCTTTATGCCAATATTTTATTAAAGCTTATACTCTGCTGGCTAAGCACATATCCGTTTCCTACGCTCGAGGCGTATCATCCCTTTGGAAGCTCTCTGACAGATCTGATTTCGAAAATTTGGTAACTTATTCCATCTCCTACCTCTCACTAATGTTTGATTCTGTCAATCACAAGATATCTGTTACATTTTTAATACAAAATTCTTTTTATAATTTCAGATAATTAAAAACATGCATCCTTTGCCATCACGTCCCACAACCCATGAGCAAATAAGAGTTCTAACTGTGAACAATGGAGAACATTTAGATGGGATATTATACAGATTAAAGAAAGGTTTTTAAAAAGAAATTTCGCTCCTCTTAAAATTATCTTTTAAACTGAATTTTGACAAGTTTTGTTACGGCATGTCTTCACTGTAAATGTTTTTACGTTACTCGCAGGTTGGATAGTTGAGTTTCGACTTGGAGCTTCCCTTCTTGGAAAAACACTTGAGGTTTTTATAAACCATCCATTATCGATCGATAAGAAATTCGAGAGGCATACTTACTATCAATTGAAATGGATTGACGAATCGGCGAGCATACATTTAACTTTGTCAGGGTCATTCCATTATTATGTCACTAACCAGTAAGTGGAGTAAGAATATTACGAGTAAAATTTTATTTCTTAATAATAAGATATGTCTGTTTTGCAGAGTCGAAGGGAATATAAAACCTGTTGCATCCGGATACTTGCTGGTGGATCCTGAATTGAAAATAGGTGAACATGGGGAGAAATTACCTCTAGATTGTATTCAAGTCCAAACAGTTCTAGCAAAGAGTTTAGGACCTTTTTCTACATGGGAAAGTAAATTACTGGTAGCACGAAATTCTGGATATAACACAATTCATTTTACACCGATTCAGGTAATGTTCGCGCGATTGATGTATAATGTAAGAATACAATATTTGTAATAAACGTGAGTTTTGTTTTAGGAATTAGGACGTTCTAAATCGTCGTACAGCCTGAAGGATCAAGCTCAACTTAATCCCGCTTTTAATGATAACAATAAGATAGTTACTTACCATGATATCGAAACATTTGCAAATAAAATGCGTAATGAATGGAAGGTAAATTATTGTTTATCAAGAATAGGATAAATCGTGTATTCTTGCAAATATTCTCCAAATATATCCTTCAATTATCTTATATTTCAGATGTTAAGCATCTGTGATATTGTTTTAAATCATACGGCGAATGAGAGTCCTTTCCTGGTTTCTCACCCGGAGTGCACATACAACTGCATCAACAGTCCTCATTTACGTCCGGCTTATATCTTGGATGCAGCATTGTTTGAATTAACAACTCAGGTAGCTTTTGGAGAATGGGAATTTAAAGGTATTCCCACCGTAGTTGACACCGAGGATCATTTGAATGTAAGTCACAAATCATTCCCCAGTAATTAAAATTGAATTTTTTCGATCCTGCTTTAACGTGTTTTGTATCTATTTTATTTTCTTTAGGCGATCCGACATGCTCTCCACACACATTTCTTGCCACTAGTGAAGATACATGAGATGTATACCATCGATGTCAATGAAATTGTAGCGGAATTCTTAAATTCAGCGCGCAATGAGATGCCACAAGACGTAAATAATATAACAACCGAAGACATTACAGTGATTCAAGATCCTGCATTTCGTAGATTAAAATCAATCATAGATATGCAGCTTGCTCTGAAGAAGTATAATACGTATAGGTAAAATAAATGTAGATACGATATATAATGTATGCTCTCTCATGCTTATGCATGATTCTTTTACTTTAGAGCTGATTGTTTCGATGAAGAAACTCGTCTGAAACGATGTGCAGAGGACTTGAAAAATAAATTGCAAGAACTCAATGAAGTTATTACCAACAATGTTCAAAACCATCTAAATGCTGCTGTTGAAAATAGTATTGCTGGCATGAGATATTTTAGAGTGCAATCTGATGGTCCACAAATTAAAGAAATTAATGAGAAAAATCCTCTCATTCCCAGGTGATTTTATTTAAATTTATAAATATTATAACGTTACGTTATAATTTCTAAATATGACTCTTGATATGATAAATTTACATTCCGTAGATACTTTACCGATTACGGGACACCTAAATCTTTAATGGAAAGAGAAAGCATAATGTATTCAGATGATGGATGTTATCTTATGGCTCACAATGGATGGGTCATGAATAGTGATCCCTTGAAGAATTTCGCGGAGCCTGATTCTAATGTGTACATTCGAAGAGAACTCATCGCTTGGGGAGATAGCGTAAAACTCAGGTAAAAATATCAGTTAAACGTTATTTAAATTTTCAATGACTTATTAGTAGAAAGTACATGTGCAGATAATTTAAAATATATACTATTAATATTGTTATAGATATGGGCAAAAACCAGAAGATTGTCCTTTCTTATGGCAGCATATGGTGTCCTATGTAGAACAAACGGCACAAATATTCGATGGTATTCGACTAGATAATTGCCATTCTACACCGATCCCCGTCGCTGAGGTATATCACAATTCTAAACAATCTTAATACAGCAGGGTTTATTTAATAGCATGATTCTCTATTTGCAGTATATGCTTGACGCTGCACGACGAATTCGTTCAGATCTCTATGTTGTCGCAGAATTGTTTACCAACTCTGATCAAAAAGACAACATCTTTGTGAATCGTCTTGGCATCACATCTTTAATAAGAGGTCAAACTTTTTAAAAATTGTTATTTACTTAATATTGTTAAAATACAGTTAATAAAAAAAAGAACATGTCGCGAATAAAAATACATCAAAATTGTTATATTGTAGAAGCTATGTCTGCTTGGGATAGCCATGAACAAGGAAGATTAGTATATCGATACGGAGGAGAACCAGTTGGAGCATTCCTGCAGCCACGAACACGGCCGTTAATACCGAGCATAGCTCACGCTCTGTTCATGGATGTGACTCACGATAATCCTAGTCCAGTAGAGAAACGAAGTATTTTTGATCTACTCCCGAGCGCAGCACTCGTATCGATGGCATGCTGCGCTAGCGGTAGTAATCGCGGATACGACGAATTAGTGCCTCATCACGTAAGTTCGTAGTACAAATTCAAATTTTTGTATTTTTGCCATGAAATTCTATATATATTTACAAGATTTTCTGAAATTTTATTTTCTTCAGATACACGTGGTAGATGAGAAAAGGCAGTACACTTCATGGATAGACAACGATTTGACAAACAATGTTAAATTTATTAATTCGAAAACTGGTATAATTGCAGCTAAAAAGGCATTAAACGATTTACATTATATGCTTGGTCAACAAAAATTTCCACAAGTATGTCATCAATTGCTCAGTTTTTGCGATTTGTATGTGTGTGTGTGTGTGTGTGTGTGTGTGTTAGAAAGTCAATGTATGTAACTAAAAATTTATTTTCTGATTTTTAGGTGTTTGTCGATCAAATGGATACTGATGTAGTGGCCGTAACAAGACACTCACCGACTACTCACGAAAGTGTAGTCTTGGTTGCATTCACAGCCTTTAAACACCCGGACTCTAGCGCTCATGATCTGAGAAAGCACGTAAGACCACTGAGAGTGGAGGGTATAGTGGAAGAAATTATTTTAGAAGCGTCACTTTCGCACATTGATGCCAAGTAAGCCGTAAATTTTATTTTCTTTAAAAGGAAGATTTACATGTTTATGTTGATTGATAAATCGCATTACAGAAATGGTAAACCACTTTTTCTTTTGCCTGAAAAATATACAATGGACGAAAATATCATAAATGGATTGTCCGAATATTCATTGAGCCTTAAACAGCACATACAGTGTTGCGACTCCACGATGATCGAGAAGATCGATTCCGGCGATCCTAAAATCACGCAGCTTAATTTTGTGAACTTCCAACCCGGTTCTGTTATAGCTATACGGTACAAACTACAACTTTCTGTCCCCAAAACTGCGATATCCTTTAACTTTCTTATGTATGAATTTAATTTCAGTGTGGCTCTTCACGCGAATATAGTACCTGCTTTAATGAAACTCCAAAATACTATCTCGCAGATTACTTCAAATGAAAAATTAGAATTACATAATATAATTTCCGGCATGGACTTCTCAGATTTAAATAAAACATTATATAGATGTGACCAAGAAGAACGAGAGGAAACTCAGAGCAAATTTGGAGTGTATAATGTACCGGGATATGATCCTCTTGTATATGCTGGATTGCAAGGTAATATTTAATTGAATATGAGAAGAATATATTTATAAACACTTCATATTTTCTTAATTACAACTCGTACATCAATATATTGGCACGAGTTTTATTTGTATCTTATTGCTGATTAATAAGTGCCTCAGCTAATGACATTCTCAATTTAGGCATTATATCTTTACTGGCTGATATTCGTCCAAATAACGATCTAGGACATCCCCTGTGTGTCAATCTTAGACAGGGTAACTGGTTAATAGGTAATATAACAGAAACTATTTCCAAAATAATTGTATGTTATGATATTGACGATATATGTGATAAAAATGGTAATTAAAAAATTATTAGATTACATATGGCAACGTTTAAAAGAGGATGACGACACTAAACCTCTTGGAATTTGGCTTGAACAAACGGCAGAACCGTTCAAAGTAATCCCGAGATATCTTGTGCCAAGTTACTTTGATGTTATAATTGTGAACGTTTATAGAATTCTTTTAGATCACTGCAACAATTTAATGTCAGAGTAAGCATCAAAATCGAAATTTATTAGAGTATCAAAAGTTAGAAGTTTTATCAACTTAGAAGTTTTCTAATTAATATTTTGAAAAGAATAAAATATCTATAACAAAAAAATTAATCATATGTTACTTGTTTAATATTTTTATTCCAGCTTTGTTAAGAATGGAACTACATTTGTTAAATTACTGAGTTTGGTTTCGATACAAGTGGGTGGTGTGATAAGATCATCACAATTGCCAAATTTATCGCCGGATCTTAGTCCACCTAAGCCAAAAATTAAAATCCATGACGGAGTAGCAGAGCAAACGTGTTTAACATTATCGGCAGGCTTACCGCATTTTACAACAGGTTACACAAGAAATTGGGGTAGGGATACTTTCATTGCTATGAGAGGACTGTTACTTTTGACTGACAGGCATGTCGAAGCAAGATTCATAATTCTTGGATTTGCCGGTACTTTACGACATGGCCTGATACCCAATCTGCTCGATAAAGGAAATAATGCGAGGTATAATATACTTTCTTAGAGCATCTTTAGGATAATATTTTAGGAAATTTTGATTTAAGTCTTATCATCAATCTCATTCTTATAAATAGATACAATTGCCGCGATGCTTTATGGTGGTGGCTCTATACGATAAAATGTTACACCGAGGAAGTGTCGAATGGTTTGGATATTTTATCCGATAAAGTTTCAAGATTGTTCCCGACTGATGATTCACCAGCTTTGGAGGCAGGAGAACATGTATGTTGTAAAAAAATAGTCGCAACTTCAATTATAATTCAATATAAATAATTTAAAAGTGCACGTTATGTGACATGTAAAAATGATTTCAGAATCAACCATTATATGAAATAATTCAGGAAGCTCTCACGGTACATTTTCAAGGTCTCTGCTTCAGAGAGAGAAACGCCGGGAAACAGATCGATGAGCACATGACCGATCGTGGATTCAACAATCAGATCGGTGTTCATCCCGAAACAGGTTTCGTATTCGGTGGCAACGATGCTAATTGCGGTACCTGGATGGACAAGATGGGATCTTCTGAAAAAGCTGGTAATAAAGGCAAACCAGCTACCCCCAGAGACGGTTCCGCTGTAGAGATAGTTGGGCTGAGCAAATGCATTCTCAGTTTTTTGGCCGAATTGTACAAACAGAATCTTTTCCCGTACGGCAGTGTTCAACGTAAAAGTCGCGATGGTAAGGATATCTAGAACACTTAACGTTTCAATATTATTAATTTTATATTTTTTTCTAATTATAATTATACATGAACTATAGGCCAAACAATAACTTGGAGTTATAAGCAATGGGCCGACAGAATTCAAACAAATTTCGAAAAGTACTTTTACGTAAATGAAATTCCGTCACAGAGCGAATCGAAACCCAATTTAATCCATCGACGAGGTATATTCAAGGACAGTCACGGAGCAACGCAAGAATGGGCGGATTATCAATTGCGGCCTAACTTTCCCATTGCGATGGTCGTTGTGAGTATTATTATCAGTGTTTAAATATATTCTGCGAAGTGTATAAAATAGAAAAAAAGTATTTTATATTACAACAAATCCAATCATAATTCATAATAATTCACAAATAGGCTCCGGAACTGTTTAATCCTCATCATGCCTGGACAGCACTGAAAAAAGCGGAAGAGATATTACTTGGTCCGCTAGGAATGAAGACGTTAGATCCTGCGGATTGGGCATATAATGGATATTATGACAATTCCAATGATGGTACCGATGCTAAAACAGCACATGGATGGAATTATCATCAAGGACCTGTAAATATCCTTTATCATAATCGCATATTCATCTTGAAATATAAAGATTGATAGATTTAACATTCATGCAATATATTCTTAAACATCTATTTTAACATCTTTCCTAATTTTTCCAGGAATGGATCTGGCCGATAGGATATTTCCTACGAGCGCGTTTACACTTTGCGTCATTAATCGACGATGAAAACGAATTACATCATGTGATCGAATCGACTGAAGCTATTATTTCTCGGCATTTTATCGAAGTGTCAACCAACCATTGGAGAGGCCTTCCTGAGCTTACCAACAAGGACGGAAGTTACTGCTCAGATAGTTGTCGCACTCAAGCTTGGAGTGCTTCAGCTATATTAGAGGTTTGTGCTTGAAGCGAATAAACTTCGTATAGTATTTTTTTCTGGTATTTGTCTGGTATTTTTTGCGGATTAGTATTATCATTTATGAGTTACAATATCAATATTTAGTGCCTGTTTGTTTGGGATTCAGGTACTCTACGATTTACAAAAGATCAAACAGGAATTGGGATCCGAGCGAATACGATCCAAGAATTGATATAATTTTGCGTGTGTTCATCACTATCAGCTGCACCTAAAGCAATTAAAATTAGAGGCGAGATGTAATGACACCACGGATGACACGAATGTAAGCTTTTCCACTGAAGCAATAATGACACTGCGCACACCAGAAACACACGCATATCATATCCCGCACGTAGGTGTAACGAACACGCAAATTTGCAAATCTGTAGTCGCTGCTGATAATACATTCATAAAAAACGATATTACCGCCGAAGAAGGATCGATTGATAGGAAACGTGATGACGCAAATTTTGATAGCTCATCCGATTCGAGAAAGATTCCATTAAATGTGAAAAATGAGGTACATCTTGATAATCAACGGAAAGCTGAGAACTACAATCGACAACAGGTGATTGGAAATTATGAAGTTACTATTCGAGATCTAGCGAATGTTGATCATGTTTACGAAGAAATTAGAGCGATTAAGCAGCCATGCAATAGTTTATATGAACACGACATTCAAGATTATTATGAGAAATATAGTCCCGCTACGGCGAAAACCTTGATAGACACGCTTTTCTTGCCGCGATATACAATTTGCAAGGAGTGCGCGAGAACAAAGGGCAGTCCAGTGTATACTGATCGTTTGATATACATGAAAAAGTCGTTGGTCGCTATAGAAGTAGTTCTATGTCAGTATGATGATGTTTCATGCTTCAAGTATCCGCACGAAGATTCCGAGGATATTTTCTGCTCGCAATACAATCAAAATCGAGATTATATGTTAGTTTATAATTACACAAAAACTAACGTCGCGGGTATATTTTATTTTCATTGCTGGCCTCAAGACATCTTTGATCTGCAATCGCTGTTAAAGCCGAACATCTATGTTATAAATCGCACTTGTTGCAATCTTACAGTAAATACTCACTTATATCATCGCTGCATAAATAGTTATCACGTGAGAACATCGAGAGCTGGTTGCACACCTATGACATTTTATCATGATTATGGCACTGTAATAAGCAGCACGAAATACATTAGCCATTCAGAAAATCCGCCGATTTATCAGGTACGCCGATCAAAGGACCATATTGATGAATACCGAAGAAGTAGATCGAGCTTACTACTGTTGGAACCGTTATTGCTAATACCAGAATCGGCGGATTCTGAACAAAGAGAAAATACCAAGAATAAGATTTCGCAGTCAGAATGCACAAAAATTATCAAAATAATAATAATCTACGCATTATCATTTCTTATTCTTACAAGCATTACGTTTTACATCGTTTATTTTACTTAGAGCGGCTGATTGTATGGTGAGATATTTAAGAAAATTTAATCATATTCGAATGTTACATGATACATTTATTGTCATTAATTTTACGTTACATTTGTTACGAAGTGTTGTCGTCAAAATGTTTAACAGAATGATCAAAATCGCATGTATGCATGATTTATATTTCGTTATATGTGTATAGATTTTATATCCATTATCAATGGGGTAATTTCGTCAATTAATTAATGACAAGAAATTGTTTTGTGATATACAAATTGTTAAATCTGCATCACTATGAGCGAATCATTTTTATCTCTATCAAATTACACGCGTAACAGATATACAATATTTTAACAAGCTTGCATATAATTCATAAATATATTTTATATATATATCTTTAAACTCTAGAGAATGATATAGTCGTTTTAAATAGCATTATTGAGGTTTATAAAAAAAAATGTTATTCGAGACACGTGCTCGAATTAATCTCAAAAGTTCGAAGATTTAATTCCTTTATATGTTGTCTATTAAAGTATCAAATATTTAATAGTTCCTATTGTTAATTTCATTTACGATATTAGAAATGCAGGAATTGATTTTAGTGATGTCTTATTTATATAAATACTTATTGACAAATAAGATTCATAAATAAAAATTGATATGTTTTAATACATTTTCGTCAAGAAACAAAGCCATTAAAAATTTCGAAATTTTCGGTTGAATCTCATGGATCACTCAAAAAAAAATATTCTGCCATTTAGCGATTCCGTGATAATGTCAGAGAATTTTCCATTTATATATAATCTCAAGAGGCTATTCTACAAAGTAAAGGAATTGGTATAACCATAAAATACTGGATTTAGGATTGCAATTCTCTCAATACTAAAAGAAGAATGTCCATGCACTGACATGCACTGACATGTACTACGGTAGCATGTAAATGACAAACTTTTTCAAACAAATAAGCGTGCCGCTAATATTTTGTATATCTTCTTATTTCAAAAGGCTATTTGAGTTATTATAATTAGAATTTTTTATAGAGGAATTTATTTTTAATCTTAGCTCATGTATTCTCATTTTTATAGATGATAGCGTGTTATAAATACACGCACTTGATTAATGTAAGATTAATGTAAGATTTTTTGCTTAAAGGAAGTGCTAAGAGGAATTCCCCGCTTATCAGCAGAATATTTTTTTTTGGGTAATATATCTTAAATTGTAAATATATATATTTGGATCGCAAAAAGTATGGGAGATACAAATTTTGTAATAAAACAATTGACAAAACTTCTAACTAGCACTAGAAGTTTCATTCTTGTATTTATTTTGAAATGCCTTCATAATATAAATTCCCATATTTTAATTTTTAAATTATTTGCGAATATTTACATTGGAGATTAATTTTATTATTATTGTTATATACTGACTTATTAAATTTTCCTGTTAGTCATACCGTCGATCTTTTTATATCATTTCTATCCATTCATCATTCCAAAACTTTATAAACTATTTGTAATACAAATAGAATTAAAATGACTAGAACAAATTAAATTTTTCAAACAAACGGAAGTTTTTTATAATTTTAAATATATATATATATATAAAATACTGAAATAAGTTAAAATTGTCAAGATTAATTATTATAAGAGAAATATTCAGGTATAATCTTACTTATAAAAAGTTACATATTAATGAATAATTATTTCAGGTACATATAGTTAAAAAATCGTATATAAATTATTTATTAGCTCCAACATAAGTCGAACTATACAAAACTTAAAATAATAACCGAAGAATAAAAATATTTGTCCTAATAAACATAATATACATATTAATATTAAGTCGAACATTCATTGCATTATCACTGATCTATCTTCCGCCGTAATCACAATTTTATTTAAAAAAAAAAAAAAATTTTGTTTTAAGATCTGCGCATCTTTCATTCTTAATCCAACTTGTTCATATATAATAAATTATAAATCTCATAATGATACAACTTTACTTTAGTTCGTGCTCCTACGTAGTAATCAGATTCAAAATGCTACAGGCATGTAAAGCCTTACACTTCACGTTTAATAAGATTCATTATGTTGCTTCTTATCGACATACATCATATTGCTCAATACAAATATCGTGTAAATCCTTAAAAGCCAATTGACAGGTTCTACACTAGCACCTAAACCATATTTATAAAAATACGGTTATGCCTTTTAAATATCATCGAACAATCCTCTAGGTGGAGGACCTACGCGACTTGTACTTGTAGAAAATGCCCTCGTATTACTCGGCTCGAATGAATCAATATCACCTTGATTTTCCATGTCGCACCGATTTGCACCATAACTATCTCCACCAAATGTCATACCAATATAATATTCCGTGGGATCGAAATCGTGCAACAGACCCGCCCTCGCGGATTCAACTGATTCATCTCGTTTTAACGGCCGTACTGAAGAATTGTCAACGATAAGCTACTTGTATAATCTATATATTATATGATATCATTTATTTTTCATTATACATACCAGTGTCTGTACTTTGACGAGACGTCCTGTAACGCGTACCCACCGAAATATTAAATCTTTCCTGCATTTCGCGTCGTCTATACATAGAATCCTCCGCTCTTTGCCGTTTACGTCTCTCTACAACAAGAAAAAAATACGCTATTTTTTTCTTTTATCTCAATGTTTATTTCTTCAATATTGTTAGATATTAACACAAAGTCAAATTGTAAAGAAATTTTATGAAATATATACATCGCGTTAAAAGTGCAATTAATAATATATAATTTATCAATACCTCTTTTTATAAGTTCTCTTCCTTCATCTACGAGATCCGTCGTAAATTCGTCATCGTCAAGAAATTGCTGAAAGCCTAGCATGGAAAGCAATCGACTGCCTATGCTAAAATACGTAGCTAAGCAAAATGCTAGAATTGCCATTGGAAAGTATACATTAAATCCATCAGATATTATAGAAATAACGTCCATATGACCCATCACCTGACAAAAAAAAAAGGAACAATAAAGAAACAATAAAGGTAGAAACCAATTTTTTAAAATTTACAAATCATTTAAATAATATTACTTGTGTATAATGCGTTTCCAGGATATGAGTTTTGATAATATGTGAATCCATGTGAATAAGTCCCAGAAAATTAAGACACATTGGCGGGGTTAAGCGACACAGCATCATACCACTGAATATAAGACTGTACTCATTCGTTTGATGATGGGATGCCAAATAATAAAGATTCAATACTCGTATCTTCAAGACGGTCGAGTAGGCACAATAGCAAAGATATGCAATAATCAATGTGGACAATACCTAATAATTGAGTAGAAACATGATATAAATAAAAATGTACACTGTATGAAATAATAAACGCAAATGTTTACCTCTATAGTAAAGTAATCATAATTTCTCTTTGCTAAATTCAGAAATCGAGCGAATAAAGATAATACAGGAGACTTGTTGAAGAATGTTACTTCTGACCATACCACAGCCACTGATAAACAGCCGGCGCAAATAGCGGCTGCTTTTAAAACATAATCCTTCACAATACATTTCCAATACCATTCTGAAATTTAAGTGACAAAATTACAGAATCGAAAGCTACAAAAATTAAATTATTAAACGAACATTATGTGATATATCAACACAGCAGAATAAAATGCAAAACAAAACGAGATGTTACTTACCGACAACAGGATTGTAAATAATACGAAACGGAAGTGAACGATGTGTAGGAAAAGCCTGTTTAAATCTTCTATCGTGACTCACTTGATTCTTCGCTACATCTTCCAAATCAAATATTTTATCCACTAAAATGCCCCATTGAGTTTCTATGCGTTGTAAAGTCTGCAACGCTTTTATAGTCTGAAATAGAAATAATAGCGATGTAGAAATGCAAACATTATATATACATATCATTATACATATATACATTATATATATATATATATATATATATATATATATATATATATATATATATATACATATA
>Ga0157364_1001458_pt1 | contig 20157 bp, 20 predicted proteins | sample AttsexASBM2_FD_111476 | JGI IMG/M metagenome (GOLD analysis project Ga0157364, IMG submission 111476) | Fungus gardens microbial communities from leaf cutter ant in Ribeirão Preto, State of São Paulo, Brazil - Atta sexdens ASBM2 | ecosystem: Host-associated > Fungi > Mycelium > Unclassified ...
GCTGACGATGGACTTAATTTTTATTTTCATTTCTTATTTTATTTTTATTTTCCTTTTCTTTTCTTTTCTTTTTCTATTTTTAGAACAACTCGGGTTAGGGGTTATCAGTCACGCTGTCACATCAGTCACAAAGTGATGGCGTAGTCACAAGACTGATCACGGAATATAAGAGAAGGAAGTAGAAGGTTCTAGAACAAAGTGACATCATACAGCATGGACAACACATGCTGGCCTCATGTTATACTCATGGTCATTTAGGGTAGGGTGCACAGTAGTTAGCACGGACCATGGATACTAGTATATAAGGTAGACTACTCTGTACTAGGAACTCTATCGAGTTCTCTTGTGTTACTCAATACAAGAGTTGTTTCTAGACTTAACCCTTTGAGTCTTGATTCATAACAATACTCTTGGAGTAAAGAGCATCAATAGAAGTTATTGGATGAAGTTCAGCAGCTACTTTAGTATTAGTCATATTATTATAGCCCAGTTGGTGTAGAGATCACTTAGTATTGCTTAGGCAGTTCCAGAATTTGATCCTATAGTTAAGACTAAGGTTGATTTAAATATAGAGTAGACAGCTAAGGAATAAGCTTGTCCAGATGTATAGAGTAGTCTACTGTTCTTCTAACAAAGTCTAGAGGGCTGGTAATAAGGATAATATATTCAATGTTCATACTAGTGGCCTTAGCAATGTCTAGTCTTATAGTAAATAGTTTAGTATCAAAAGTAGTTGTTTGATTAGCTGGAACTTTGAAAAACAACATCTGTTATTTTAGTCTTCAGAAATCTGCAGCAGAGACAGTCTGTATATTCCTATAGGTTATAACATCTGTATCAGTGACAACAATGAGAGTGAAGAAAGAAGAAGAAGCCTCAAGACATAGATGGTCAAGAGACTTCAGATGGGATTTGTAACTGTTAAGACTTGAGCAACTGCAAAGATAGAAGGAGATGTGATTAGAGAAGTTGTTAAGCAACATATAACCTAAGATAGCCTTAGCATCAAAGAAATTGAAGTATTTAGTGAGATTGAGAAGTAATACTTCAGTATTTAAAAAAGAGCCCTTTAAATGAGCATACTAGATGTCATTTAAAAGAGCAAGTGATTGTAGGTGAGAGCAAGTACTCTTTGAGTTTCTAGTACTAAGTAGAGACATCAGTTCTGAGACAAAACTACTTAACAAGCTTCTTGAGATAAAGATGAATGGGTATGATACCTGTTAGTGTCTCAATTCTACTAGTTAGTGAAGTATAAAATACATTAAGGATCCAAAAAGCAGTCTTGCATTGTATAGTTGCTAAAAGTAACATCTGTGCCTTGGTAGGAGCTCTAGCAAAGAATTAGAGTTGAAAGCTATAGATAGCAATTAAAACAATACATAAGCAATAAGAAACTATTTCTAGAGTAGAAAAAGGCCTCTAGTCAAAATTTCAAGTATACTCATTACTTTGACTATAAACAATGCCTTGGTAGAGTAGTAATAAACATGTTTCTTGAAAAACAGATATTAATAAAAATAAAAGCCCAAGTATATCTTGAGCTTGAGAGTAGAGGCACTGATTTTTGAGAGGTTTTATGTTCTAGAAAAATGAAAAATCTCTGACTTGTCATGCTTTATGACTAAGCCAAATAGAATCATCAAGTTTATAACTACTCTATAGCTATTGTAAAGTCCTAGCAGAATTGTATTATATGTTTTTTCCTGAGAGATTAAAAGACTATTATTTACAAATAAGAGAATAAAAGTACTTAAGTTGAGAGCTTGAGTTCTGATTTCAAAAATGTGAATAAGAGGTGCAATAGAGTACTGAAAAAATAGAAGACAATATAGATCTCTTGTCCCATACCTACTACATTTATGTTACAAGCATTAGAGAGAAATAAGTTTCAGGAATACTGGATTGATCTACTTATAAGATAGTCAGAAAAAAGTTAACTATACAGTCTGCAAAGCCAAAGTGTCTAGGAATTGAAGTAAGTATACTATGATTCAAGAAAGGAAAGAATTACACAATATCAAATACTACTATACTATTTTTAAGCTTCTTAGCTTAACTAGCTTAAACTAAGTGCATAAGAAATATACTAGCATCCTTAGTAAACTATTAGGCCATACTTCCAAGCTAGTTAGAATAGATGATGCTGTACTTGACAGTATCCAATTAGAGTTGTCTAGTAATTATCTTCTCAATGAGTTTACGAAGTATGTTAAGGAGAACAATAGATTTGGAGGTCTTGGAAATATCATAAGTGGGTTTACCTGGCTTGAGTATAATGATAGAAACTGACTTTAAGATACTGCCAAGTGATATGGTCAGAACTTAGAGCAGAGACATTAGAATATGCCTTAAGTGCTTTCTATATTTTCAACAGAGAAAAGAGTATTCAAGAGCAAGTTGTTTGACTATAGACCCTATCTAAAATAGAGAGATTGATAGAATAATTAGCTACAGCATTATAGGACTGGTAGAGGTTGTTATAGGATTTTTCTTAAAAGTAAATAGCCTCTACTAGAGACAACTTATACTGTTTGATCTAGCTCATTAGATTTCAAGTGTTATAATCTATACCTCATGTTTTATAGATGTTTATCTCATAGTTACATTGACTTGTACACATGTTAAAGTTTGTTTCATCTTGATCTTCTATTTTACTATGCTTTATGTTTTCCTTATATTATATCAGTCAGCATCTTATATAGTAGTGGAGGCTTTATCATTTTTTTTTTCATTTTATCCTTTGTGCATTACTTATGGATATCATACACTTTTCTCATGGTCTATAGATATATAGTAATGAATATAGTCTTGTATCTTTATACTTTACCAATTGATTATCTCCTTACTTCTTTCTCAAGTCTTTGCCTAAGTTGTAACATGAGACAAGCTTAGGAATGTAACACTAAGGTTGCTTGTTGGTAAATGCAATTTTAGCAATTCTGTTGTTAAAAAAGCATTGTTTGGCCTGTTTAGTTGAAGAGTAAAAGAAGAACTAGTCAGAGTGCTTCCCAGTTTGTCTGTAAGTTACATAGTGATTAGTACTTATAAAAATACAAGTATATTAATATAGTAATATAAGTAGTTACCTACTAAAATTAGCCTGACATCTACTATGACAGCTATCAGTTCCTATCAGATATAGAAATTGTAATAGACTTGATAATTATTATCAATTATCATTGTCATTATTATTCTCTTAAATTGAACTTCTGAATTGATAATCTGTTATTTGGAACAAATAACAACTAACTCACATCTGATTTATATATTTCTCTTCTAGTATAAATTATCTTCTTTATTCCAGTCATTGATTATTCTACAGACAGATTCTCTCTATTCTAAATGATTTTTATAAACTTTCTTACAAGGTTCTTAGCAAATAGCTATCTAGAATAGTTATCTAGCCCTGATCATGTAACAAAGTTCAAATCCTGGATATTAAGATTTTTTATAGTAGATCACTCCTATCAAAACTCTATAAGTAATTTGTCTTCTACAGCAAACTGACTTATATTAACCTTTAAGAATACTTTGTTTCCTACAGTGGAGTTCATTCTTAGATAAAGATATTGACCTCACTTAATATGAAGAAATGCTAGAGGTTTACCAATGCTGTGATAGCAATATTGTTGAGCTGGTTAGCATGATTTTTGAGGTTGTTGTCTTTATGTTTTATGTGAGGGTAAAACAAAAAATGACTAGGAAAAGCATCAATAAGACAAGAACCAGGAGAAAATTCTACATTTAAAGGGTCAAAAAAAGAAAATACTTCATTGAATCTATTGTCCATATTGACGATAAAGCCCTTGATGTTTTCTCTTTGATGATAGATGAGAGAATCAAGAGAGAGGTGATATTGAGTGAGATTGTTAGAAGATCTTGATTCCAGAAGGGATTACAAAATGTGATTGTGTAGGAGTGAATACACTCTTAATTGAGTGTGGCCACTAAGTTTGCAGAGATAAAGATTGATGGAGATGAGACCAGCGATGGCTTCAACCCCAAATAAAAGGGAGATTCGGAATGCACTAAGGATTCAGATAGTGGCTCTTTGTTGTATTTGGTTAAAGACCCTAAGTGGGTATGATAATGGGGCTCTGTTGTAAAACCATAGTTGATAACTGTAGAAGGTGATGGGAAGGATGCAGCTTCTGTAAAGAAGATGTTTCTGAAGGGAGATGAGGCCTCTAGTAGAGTTTCTGGTGGAGTTTCTGAAGACCTTCATATACTTGACAGTCAAGATTGCTTTGTTGGCATAGAAGTCAATGTGTTGATAGAATGAAAGTTTTCTGTTGAAGATGAAACTGAAATACTTCCAAGTGTTTTTGGGCTTCAAAATTAGTCTGCCGATGTTTGATAAGTTGAGAGGTGGGGGATTGAAGATGCCCTGAGCCCTAGAGAAATGGAAGGCCTCTATCTTCCTATGTTCTAGTACAAGACCAAATTTATCCAAAATAGAAGAGACAAAATTATAACTACAAAAGAGGATGGAGTTTGAAACTGTCAAGGATTTACTCTGAGCAATGAACAAACCATCATCAATAAAAGAAAGGAAAGAAACTGGAATTTTAAGATTTTTTAAATGTTTTTCAAGAATATGAAAAACAAGTGAAATATATAAGACAGACAAGATGGGAAAGAGGGATGATCCTTGTCCCACACCAACATTGACATTGAAAAATTGAAAAGAAAAATTGTTCCAACTATACTGCATTTTCCTACCTACTAAATAATTGGAGAAGAAATAAACAACTTTGATATGGCATCCCGCTTTTTTCAGGATAAGTGGGAGGAGTCAATAGTTGAGGGATGGAAAGAACTGGGTAATATTGAATGCCAGTATACTTGTTGTGTTGTTTCTAGTCCATCCTAAGTGGATGAAGTGAGTGAGGGCAATCCTAGTATCCAAAGTAGATCTTTGCTTGAGGCCTCCCAACTGGCATGGATAGATAAAGTTGTTAGCAATTAAGTGAAATTGGAGACATTCACTGATAAATTTCTTGATAAGCTTTTCTAGTGTGTTAAGAAGGACAATGGGTTGGAAAGACTTAGGAGAGTTGTAAGATTCCTTGTTAGGTTTAGGGATGATGATCATAGTAGATGATTTGAAGTGTGCTGGCCATAAACCTAGCTCAAAGCATGTGTTAGCAATACTTATGATTTTACCAAAATACACTTTGTTGTTAATGATGCACTTAAGATGAGACTATGACAGTTTGTTGGGTCTAGGTGCAGATGAGTTATTGCACTTGGCAATGGCTTTCATAAACTCTTCCCTCAAGAATAGAGGCCATTCTTCCAGAGCTTTGTTAGGGAACTCTTCAAGAATATTAATATTGATATGATGATCTTGTACAAGATTGAACATGGAGTGGAGGGTGTACCAAAGGTCATTGATTTCTAGGCATGGGTGGTCATTATACTTGATGGCTTCAATGGTTGGAAGGTTTATTTTCCAGACCTAGTTCATAAGCTCCTAGAGCTCTCTTGCCTTGTTCGATATTTCTTGGATTTTCTGGTAAAAAAACAAATGTTTAGTGCACTTAACTGTTTTCTCAAATTGTTTCCAATTAGCTAGGCTTTGAGTTGACCTGTATTTCTCCAAGTCCCTGCTATAACTCAAATGCCACCAGCTCTTCAAGTGTCTCGAGATATTGGTGATTTTGGAGTTCTTATCCCAAGCCCATTTAACAGTGCTAGCGAATGACTCTATGACATTTTCCAGGGCTATGGTGTCAGATAGGTTGAAGGTGTTAGTGGATGAAATTTCCTTGATTAAGTCCTTGATGAACAACTTTTCTTTCTCACTACCTTTGGTGATAGATTGTCTTTGATTTTCAGAGTGTTGTTCTTCAATTGGGATGGTGACAGTGAGGGGAGCGTGGTCTGACAATAGCCTCCACTCTGAATGGATAGTGTGGTTGTTTAACTCGACTAATCCATACCTGAAGAACATGAGATCAATGACTGAGTTTGAAATCTGGTCATTATCCAAATATCTAGTGGGGACAGGGTTAGTAGGATACAATAGTCTAAGTGAAAAAGAGTTAGTAATGTTTAAAAGTAAATCACTATAGGAAGAGTACTGAGGATACATAGGGTTTCAAAAGCTGTCTCTGATGTTAAAGTTGCCAGCCATAATGAGGACATTAGGAATGTCAACCCCAGTATCCTTGAGATACTTAAGGGCTGATTGTGAAGAGTCTGAATAGATATCAATTAGGAAGAAAATGTTGTTGTTAATATGAAGGGAGACAATAGAAATATCCCTATAAGAAAGGATATCTTTATGAAGAGAGAAACGAAGGGGAGAAAGTCTGATGTTTATATAAGTGATGACCCTTGGGCAATTATGGATATTTGATGACTTGTTAGCAAACACAAGCCAGTTGGGGTGGTTAGAAACTCCAATTAGTTCTTTGCCGTCTTTGTTTTTGGAGCTCAGTATAGAGCGAATGGTCGACCAGGATGGTTCTTGAATAAACAGTATATTAAACTTGAATCAGGTTTCCAGAATCGTGTTGACGATGAGGTTGTTCTTCTGCACATTCTGTGAGAAAATCTTGATATTCTTGATAATCATAGGTTGTTACCACTTATGGTTGAGCAAATCAACTTGGCCCTAGAGTCCCTGAGTTCCTGGTACTTCTTCATGTGCTATTTCTTGTTAAACTGATGGTGCTAGAATGGACATGCATTGGAGTCCGCTTGGTGAGGGCCCTTGCAGTTGATACAGTTGAAGGAGTGAGGGCAAGGTTTGCTCTGTTTGGTTTTGAAACAAGGGGGGTTAGTCTTGAAATTAGCCTTGCAGTACTAGGCAAAGTGGTGGTGGTATTTGGCCTTATGGGAACTATTGCATTTTAAGCACCTCATATCTTGAAGATGGCATGTAAAGGTCATATGGCCCCCACTTCCAGCAATTTTTGCACTGTGGAATGCTAGAGTTCATGTTAGCCTCTCTAATTGTGGTAATGAAGCTGCTGATGTTGAAGCAGCAATTGATGAGTTTCTTAGCAGTTGAACTGCTCTGTGAGTCCCAAATATCAATCCAGATGATAGCCATATCAGATTTAGGTAAGACTTTGACAACATGAGGCTTGGAAGCGATATTGACATTGTCAAAGATGTGAGTGGTTTTGATGACTGATTCCATAATATTAAAGTTGATAGGCATGTTAGTACCATCCATGATATAGAGAATGCCAAGGATCTTTAGGTAAGATTTAGATTGAGGGAGACAAGCATCTTGGATGTTTTTAGAGTCAATATTATTGCAGTTCCTGATGTACTTGTTAACAATAGTAATTTCCAATGGGAAAGTGGCTCTGTTGGAAGTGACAATAAGACACTGGTGGTCAGTGTGAATGAAGTTAACAATAAGATTAGATTTGGTATTTTTGAGAGATCAGTTGAAATTTGCAATGTGTTTGCTCGATAATAACATGAATTTGCTAGTATTGTCAGAGCCCATAGGGATGATTATCTGTTTGCATAAGGGGCCCTTGGACATCATGTTGATTCTAGGCCTTGGTTTGTCTGTTTTTCTAAAGATTGTCTTATTTAATTTTTTGATCTTTTTGTTCGACAGTTTGGGAAATTTTTTCTTGATTTTGAGGATATTTCCAATATTCTTGGATGAGATTTGAGTATATGAAGGTTTGCCAGATTCTGCTGCCTCTTTGATCTTGCCATGAGTGTTTTTACCATAGAGATTAGATTTTTCAAGAACTTTCTTCAATAGCCTAGAAGGAAGCTAGGGTAGAGAAAGTTTGAAGAAGTTAGCTAGTTTGTTGGGAGGAGAAGAGTTAGTCTTTTTTCCTTTGTTGAGGGAAGGGACTTTGGTAGTGAACTCATCTTTGATGAGCTCTCAGAAAGATTTGTTATTGGTGTTCATTTTGAGCTGATCCCATCCACCTTTGAAAACAGTAGACACAAAGTTAAAGGCAATTTGGCCAAAGCTTTTAAGGAATGGAATGTCCTCCTTCCTATTGCTCTTCAGCTCTCTGTTGCTAATGAAATTGGAAATGTGAGTAAGCAAAATTTTGATGTTATTAACATCAATTTCCTAGAAAGAAGTTTGTTCAAACATAGAAATAGGATTAGTACAGCCATCCCAAGAATCGGAATTACCTAGTTGACATGACTCATAAGGAAGAGACAAAATGCTGCTATTAATAGTAGGTGCTGGAGAAGGTGAAGTGTGTGCATAGCCTATATGAGACATGGGCATGTTGTCAGAATGGGTAGTCTGACCATGGATGTTGGGATCTCCTCCCAATAGCATTGCATAGGAAAGCTTGAAGAATTCATTTTCAGTTTAGTTGGCCCAGTTAGGGTCAATGCTCTGAGCTTCCATGCAAGTAGCATACTTGACAGAAGAGGCTTTGGATATCACAGAAGATTCTCTTATAGAGTTCATACTTGAGACAGTAGTTTTGCCTCTAGGAGTACACATTTGAATGTTCTCAGAGACTGCTTTGGACTTAAGAGAGTTAGACATAGCTGAAATAGAAGGAATAATGTTTGTATTTGCAATTTCTCTGTTAGGTGCTATCATACAAGATAATGGTATAAAAGAGAGAAGTGTTTTTGATTATAGTATACTTGAACTCTTATATTTTATTTTTATTTTATTTTATTTTCTTTCTTGGTTGATAAAAAGAAATATATCACATGATGTGACATTATGGGTTTAAAACATAGTAAAATAAACTAAAATAATACTATCAGGAAATATATCTATAATATATCATTTTTATAGTATATATTATATATATAGTGAACTTACAGATAATATATATATATATATTAGAGTAGGATTATTTATTGCTTATATAGACTAATATTTATTATCTTGAGTTATTACTAACTCATAGTGTTATAACTTAGACCTAAGTGTTAAGAAAAAAGTATACTTGTGTATTGAGTGATACAAGAGAACTCAATAGAGTTTCTATTACAGAGTAGTCTACTTTATATACCTTTAAGAGTTAGTCTATATATCTCTAACTTATCCTAAAGCTATAACTAAGTTCTTCTAGTAGTTTCTATAATGTTTTACCAAGTCACATGATACTATGTGTGACATTTGTAACATTCACACCCCTTAACTAAGTTCAAAAAAGAAAATGAGAAAACTAAGCTATAAAAGAAAAGAAAAATAAAAGACAAGAAAAATAAAAAACAACTAAGTCCACTCAGAAGATTTCTGACAGTGATAGTTAACTTAACTATGTTGAATACCAGATACAATCTCTTTATGAATAGGAATAGCTTTAATCTATACAATATTAGACTTATCTGTTTTTCCACAGTATACAGATCTAAGTACTGGTATGCTAGTTTAGCTGAGAAACATATAATGTGAATATCCACAAAGTGCTAACAATAAATAACCTTACCCTAATGTCCATGTATCTACTATAAGGACATAATGTGTATACTATGAAATGAATATACTATTAACATATATCTTGATGTCATTCTTTTAGCTTCTTCTCCTAGATTCTAGGCTTATGACATCATGTCATGTGATTGTGGTCACATGCCTCCTCATTGTCCAAGAAATAGAGGAAAAAGAAAAGAAAAGAAAAAGAGAAATCAAATTAAAGAAAATAGATAAAATGAAAATAAAATATAAAGGTTTAAGCATACCATAACATCTTTTGTATATGTATCTTTGTATTTGAGGATTAGATCTCAGACTTAACAACATCAATTATTCTTATTGATACTACTCATTATCTATTATCTGTCAAGAATGCAAGAAATGGACTTAACTTTTCTTATTTTCTTTTTTTATTTTTATTTTATTTTTGATTTATTTTTCTTTACTCTATTTTTAGAACTAGGGTTAGAGGGACAAGATCACACTGTCACACAAAATGTCACATCAGGTGACACAGTCACGAGTCACATGACACATAGAAGGATATAGAATATTTTGAAAGGAATGATGTCATACAACGTGTGATACACATGGTTATTTAGGGTAGGCTAGAAATAGTTTGCACAGACCACTAGATGTTAGTATATAAGGTAGACAATCTTGTACAGAGTTCTCTATCGAGTTCTCTTGTATAACTCTATACAAGATTCTTTCTTTTGTTTAGCTCTAAGGACTTAAGTTCATAATATTAGAACTCGATACCCTTTTCCTGAGACTGTCCAGCACAGAACCCTCTCTCACTCTAACTCTTTTCTCATCCTCGACCAAAGGGCATCACCGCCCTTTAGTCAAGAAGAATAGCCAGACTCTAGGCTTAAGAGAAGCACTAGTTAGGTAGAGGAAGCCTAGCCATTTAGTTGTACCAAAGCCCACTGGTACAGGTAGACATATTACCTTGTGTGGATGTGCTAGATAGCTCTTTCATAGTAGAAGCCTCATGCTGCAGTGCTCTCTTATAGCCTGTACACGCAAATGAATGGCAAGTATCAATAAAGATCTTGTCTAGAGTAGAACATCTTTCTTAAGACAAAATCACATATGATTCGACTAGGGCAGTAGTTAGTAGTCAGGTAGTCAGTAAATGGTGTAGACAGGACAAGAAGAGGGCCTGCTATCATCTACAGAGATTTCGTGGACAGAATATGGGTCGGAAATCAAGTCCAGCACAGGATCAGTTCTTTCAGCTCAAGAATAGTCACCACCCCCAACTCCGCCACCCACATCATCATTACCACCACTACTAACAACTACACCATCACTGCTACCATCCTACACTATGAGTCGACACGACGTTAACCTAGAACAGGTGGTACAACAACAACAAGGGCAGCTAGCAGCACTGCAAGCAATAATAGCCTAGGCTGGGTTAGGAGGAACAGAAGAGGTGGCAACATTTGTGCAACCCAATACACAGGTAGAAGTAGCGAGGCTGCAGAAGTTTGATGGGAGTTCCAGAAAGGTAGCTGGATTCATTACAGCATGCAAACTGTACATATGTATGAAGATGAGGAGGGTACCAGTGGAGGAGCAAATCCAATGGATGTTGTCATATGTGCAGGGAGGGTCAGCAGACATCTAGAAGAAGAACATGTTGGAGGGCCTGGAAGAAGGACTATTAGAATATAAGATAGTAGGGGAATTCTTAATAGATATAAAAGAGGAGTTTGGAGAAGGAGATAAAGAATTGGTAAAGGTAGCAGAACTACACAGGCTGGAGCAGGAAAATAGGATGATGGAGGAATTCATACAGGAGTTCAGAAAGGCAGCAAGAGGGAGCAGATATGAGGGACGCCCCCTCATAGAAGAATTTAAACAAGGGATGAATGGGGCAATCAGGAGGAAGTTGATGGAGGCAGAACACCAGCTAGGAACCATCGAGCAGTGGTATGATAGGGCAACAGCCCTAGACTGTAACTGGAGAAAGAGCAGAAGAGAAGAGGAAAGGCTAAAGAGAAGAAGAGAGCTAGGAGGGGCAGCTCCAAGGCAACAGGAGCAGAGACAGATAATGCCATGACTCTTAGTGTGGCAGAGAAGGCAAGAAATGCTACCTCAGTGGGTGATAACAGGGCCCACTCCAATGGAGGAAGTAGAAAGAATGAACATAGTGATGATATGGCTACAGCAGAGGACAGGGTTGGTGCAACACAACCCATATGCCATGAAGATAGACAAGGGGAGAAACTGCTACACCTGTGGAGGATTCAGGCATATGGCCTGTCACTGTAGAAATCAGAGGCAGAAGGGAAGAATGGCAGAAGAGAGAAGGGTGGAGTACGGGGAAGAGATTAAGGGAAATTATAGACACTTGAACAATTTAAAAGAGGTGGAGAATCTAGAATCCCTTGACTGGATTCTCATAATAAATTCAATGTACTAGCTAATGAAATACAAGTTGGTACACAAGAATTCGAGAGAAGTAAGAAAGGGGTAGAAGTGAGAAAAATAGAAGGAAAAACACTAAGAGAAGTCACAGTGAAGATTGGACTAGAGAGAATAGATACACAGGAAGGAATAATGGTAGAAGCGTTATTAGATAGTGAGGCAACAGGGCTAGTAATGAGCTTGGAGTTCGCCAGAAAACAAGGATTCAAACCAAAGAAACTGGAAAAGCCAATGTATGTAAGAAATGTGGATGGGTCACTCAATAAGAAGGGACCAATAGAGCACACAGTGGAAGTAAATATCTACTTTAAAGGGCACAGAGAGAGGACGGAAATTGACATGATAGGAGGACAGAAGTGAACTGTGATTTTAGGAATGCCGTGGCTAGCATGCCATAATCCAGAAATAGACTGGAAGACAGGAGAAGTAAAGATGACAAGGTGTCTAGAGGAATACAGTAAACAGTGGAGGCCAGTCCAGGGGAAGTTGTGCTGGAAGAGACAGAGGGAGGAGGAGGTCAAAGAAGAAGCAGAAAGAAAATGGGAAGAGCGGGAAAAGAGGAAGCCAGAAGAGAAGAGGACAGTAGAGGTAAAAAGAGTGGCAGAGGAATGGAAAATTTGGGATGAAGAAGAGAAAGCAGCAAAGTCGGAGAAAGAAGCAAGGAAGTTGGTGTTGGAAAAGTTTTACCAATGAATAAAGGTCTTTGGAAAGAAACAGTCTGAAAGAATGCTGACAAGGAAGGTGTGGGACCATGCAATAGAAATAAAGGAAGGATTTGTGCCAAGAAAAGAAAAGGTATACCTGTTGTCAAGAGGAGAAAAGGAGAAGGTTAGGGAGTTCATAAAAGAACAACTGAGGAAGGGGTATATCTGGCCATCAAAATCACTACAAATGACATTAATATTCTTCATGGGGAAAAGAAACGGAAAGAAACAGATGGTGCAAGACTATAGGCACTTGAACGAGTGGACAATAAAGAACAATTACCTGCTCTCTCTAATATCAGACGTCTTGGAGAACATCGGGATAAAGAAGGTCTTCACAAAAATGGATCTCAGGTGGGGATATAATAATGTAAGAATAAAAGAGGGAGACGAGTGGAAAGTGGTGTTTACCACACTAGAAGGGTCCTTTGAACCAATGGTAATGTTCTTTGGACTGACCAATTCACCAGCAACGTTTCAGACAATGATGAATGAGCTGCTGAGAGATTTGATCAACACAGGAAAAGTGGCTGCCTTCATAGATGATGTAATAGTGGGGACAGAGATGGAGGACAGATATGATGAAATCATAGTAGAAGTTATAAGGAGGCTAGAAGAGAATGACTTGTATGTGAAGCCGGAAAAATACAAGTGGAAGGTACAGGAGATAGGATTTTTAGGAGTAGTGATAGGACTAGAGGAGATCAAGATGGAGAAAGAAAAGGTGCAGAGAGTACTGGAGTGGCTGATGCCTAAGTGTGTCAAAGATGTTCAGAAGTTCCTGGGGTTAACAAATTACTACCGCTGATTTATTAAGGGCTTCGCATCCATAGCTAGACCTCTGCACGATATGGTGAAGAAGGATTAGAAGTGGGACTGGACGGAGAAGCAGGAAAAAGTATTTAGGGAGCTGAAGGAAAGATTCACAAAGGAACCGGTGCTAGCAGTACCAGACTTAGACAAAAAAATGAGGATGGAGGTGGACATGTCAGATTATGTGATGGAAGGAGTATTGTCAATGGAATGTGAAGATGGATTGTGGTGACCAGTGGCATTCCTCTCCAAGTCATTGAATGAAACCAAAAGGAACTATGAAATTCATGACAAGGAAATGTTAGCGATTATAAGGGGGTTGGAAAACTGGAGGCATTTGCTGAAGGGCACATGTTTCAAGTTTGAAATCTGGATGGATCACAAGAACTTGGAATACTTTATGAAGGCACAGAAGTTAAATCAAAGACAAGCCCGATGGGCTCTGTACTTATCAAGATTCGATTTTATGTTAAAGCACATTCCAGGAACAAAAATGGGAAAGGCAGATGGACTTAGCAGGAGAGCGGATTGGAAGGTAGAAGTAGAAAAGGACAATGAAAGTCAAGTAGTGGTGAAAGAAAGTTGGCTTCATAGATTAGAAGAAGTAGTTGTAGAAGAACCAGAAGTAGATATATTAGAAAAAATAAAGAACATGAGGAGTAAGAATGAAGACATAGTTAGAATAATAGAGAAGATGAAGAGGACAAAGGTGAAGGAACTATGGGGAGATGAATGGAGAATAGAAGAGAACCTAGTGTTGAAAGAAGAGAAAATATATGTACCAAAAGATGTTAAGAATGAAAGAAGTAGACTTAAACTTTTCTTATTTTCTTTGCTTATTTTTATTTTATTTTAGATTTATTTTTCTTTATTCTATTTTTAGAACTAGGGTTAGAGTTAGAGTGACAAGATCACACTGCTACACAGTAGATCACATCAGGTGATATGGTCACAAGTCACATAACATATGGAAGGAGGTAGAAGGTTCTAGAAGAAATGACGTTATACAACATGTAAAACACATGTTGATCTTAAGATGTACATATGGTTATTTAGGGTAGGCTAGAAATAGCTCGCATGGACTATTAGATATTAGTATATAAGGTAGACAGTCCTGTATAAAGTTTTCTATTAAGTTCTCTTGTGTTAACCCAATATAAGGTTCTTTTCATTGACCAACTCTAAGGTCTTTGATTTGTAACAAAGGATGGGGAACTGAGGACAGCAATAATCTGGCTACACCATGACATACCAGTAGCAGGACATGGAGGATGATGGAAGACAGCAGAATTGGTCACTAGGAACTACTGGTGGCTAGGGGTGACAAGAGACATTGCGAGATATGTGGAAGGGTGTGACATGTGCCAACAAATGAAAAACAGAACAGAGGAAATAGCAGGGAAGTTAAAGTTAAGTGAGGTGCCAGTGAAACCATAGACTCATCTAATAGTTGACTTTATCACAAAGTTACTAATAGTAGTAGGGAAAGATGTAATCCTGGTGGTCTGTGATCAGTTGTCAAAGATGATGTATCTTGTGATAACAACCGAAGGAACATTGGTAGAGGGATTAACATGATTGTTTAGGGATAATGTATAGAAGTTGCATGGATTACTAGAAAGTGTGGTGTCGGATAGAGGACCGCAGTTCACAGCAGAACTAACGAAAGGATTGAATAGGATGCTGGGAATAGAAACAAGGCTATCCATAGTGTTCCACCCACAGACAGATGGGCAGATGGAACAAATGAACCAAGAACTAGAACAGTACCTGAGATTCTTTGTAGATCATAGGCAGAAGGATTGGCTGGAGTGGTTGGCCTCAGCAGAGTTTGTGGTGAACAACAAGGTCCACATGGCAACCAAGGTTTTGCCCTTCATGGCAAACTATAGAAGAGAATTGAGAATGGGGGAAGATATAAGAAGGAAGAAAAAGGTAGAAAACACAACAGAGTTTGTAGAAAGAATGAAGAAAGTACATGAGGAAGCAGGAGCAGCACTAAAGAAGGCACAGGAGGAGATGAAAAAACAGGCAGATCAAGGAAGAAAAGAAACCGAGAATTGGAAGAAGGGGGATAGAGTCATACTAAGTACCAAAGACTTGGTGTTCAAAGAAAGACTGGCAAGAAAATTAGTAGACTGATATGTTGGTCCCTATGTAATTAAGGAAGTGGTATCTACCAATACAGTGAAACTACAACTACCAACCTTAATAAGGATCCATCTGGTTGTAAACATCAGTCAGGTAGTACAATACAGAGAACAAGTGGAGGAGCAGAAAAAGGAAAAAGCTAAACTAATAGAAGTAGAAGGAGTTGAGAAGTGGGAAGTGGAAAAAATCTTAAATAAAAAGAAGATGAGAGGAGTAAACAGATATTTAGTACGCTGGAAGAAGTTTACAGCAGAGAGCAATACATGGGAGAGGGAGGAAGACTTAGAGCATGCAAGAGAATTGGTAGATGAGTTTGAAGGAAGGCTGAGTATAGAAGCAAGGAGACAGGAGGGAGGGAATCAAAAGCAAAAAGAGATAAGTCCTAGAGTGGAAGAGTACAAAAGGATGAAGCTACCAGAGAAGTATACAGTGAAGCTGCTGTATGGATAGAACGATGGAAAATTTGAGACAGAATACTTGAGAAAGTTGGAGAGGAGCTGGTAAAAATGGAAGTTAGTTTTTTCAGAGGAAAAACCTTGAGGGGGGGTAATGTCAAGAACACAAGAAGTAGACTTAACTTTTCTTATTTTCTTTTTTTATTTTTATTTTATTTTAGATTTATTTTTCTTTACTCTATTTTTAGAACTAGGGTTAGAGGGACAAGATCACACTGTCACACAATATGTTACATCAGGTGACACAGTCATGAGTCACATGACACATAGAAGGATATAGAATATTTTGAAAGGAATGACGTCATACAATGTGTGATATACATGGTCAATTAGAGTAGGCTAGAAATAGTTTGCACAGACCACTAGATGTTAGTATATAAGGTAGACAATCTTGTACAGAGTTCTCTATCGAGTTCTCTTGTATAACTCTATACAAGGTTCTTTCTTTTGTCCAGCCCTAAGAACTTAAGTTCATAACATTATCACTATCTTCTTATACTGAACCTCTGAATTACTGTTAAGTTATCTAAGTTTCAAGTATCACAATTAGTAAGTAGCTTATTTTGTAGTATATTAGTTTCAAAGTATTCTAATATTTTATATGGCCTACTATTCTTGAGTTGTGATAGGGAGAGATAACACAGCAGCAGAGGTTAGAGATGTTAGAGATATAAATTTTATTTCTGAACAAAAGCAAACCATCACTTTTGAACTACTCTGTAGTGCATATAAACCTTGTAAATAACTGTTAAATCTTCTGTACAGTCTTTACTACCAGCTCTTTTTGTTTGTTCAAGCAATTTCTACAGTAGATATATGTTAACAGAGCCTTCTCTTTATCTTTTACTACTATGTCTTTCAGGACCTGGACAGTGAGAAACTCTGGCTTGACCAGCATCACATCTTCATTGTCATGAGAGCTAGTGATATGATCAATAAAATATTGGACTTACTTATTAATTTCTCTAGATGATAATATAGCTTAAAATCAAGTCAGACTAGATATAGAAACTATTGTACTTGTCTGTAGTTGAGTTTCTTAGTAGTTCTAAGTTTTTGTGATCTATTCAGATTTTGACTAAGGTTTCCATATCTTCCAGAAAGTGTCTTTAAGGCCAAAATAAATGTCAGTATCTTCTTGTTATGAATCTTGTAGTTATATTCAACTGCAGATAATAACTTGCTGAAGAATGTAACAAAGTGTTATTTGCTATTCTCTTTAGATTGTTGGAGTAAGACTGTTTTATTTACAAAGTACAAGCTATCTGCTTTAATCCTGAATAATGAGAAAGTGTTAAGAGAGTCCAAGACTAAGGTTATAGTAATAGCTACTCTTAGTATAGTAAAAATACACAACACTGTTGGTCTGAATTCCAAATTGTTAGAGTTGTGAACAATAAGCTTAGTTTTTATTTATTTCCTTTCTTATTTATTTCCTTTTGTTTTTTCTTTTAATTTATTTTTAGTTTTTAGTTTTATTTTTATTTATTTTGGACTTAAGTAAAGAATATGATGTGATATCATATATGATAGTCATACAAGTTACAAGGCATGACTAAAGTATGATTATCTTTCTTCTTATCTTATCTTATCTTATCTTTCTTCATTTCTCTATGATCTCTCTTCCTATGCCCCAACCCTCCACACTCATAACACCACACCTTCCTCCATACTAGGGGGTATCTCCCCTTCAAGATTTCTCCTCTGGAGAAACCTCACATCTCTACCTCTCTTTCTTCTCTTGCTTTCTCTTTCTTTTCTTCCTTCTTTTCTTCTACTACTCTCTTCTCTTTTTTCTTGTCCTTGCCTGGCATTCAGACTTGGACAATCTTCTTTTTCCTTTCTTCTTTCAAAATTTCTCTTCTGTCTTTCCCTTTCTCTTTTCCACTTCCTTCCCCTCTCTGTATCACTCTATCCTTCAATATTTCAAATTTATTTGAGGGCATCTGTGTTGATCTCTTCTTCTCTTCTCTATTTCTGCAATAACGGGCCATATACCCAAATATCCCACAAACAAAACATCTCCTCTCTCTAATCACTCTTCCTCTTCTCTCTTCTTTCTTCTTCTTCTTTATCTCTATCTTCTCATCTATCTTTCTCTTTCTCTTTTCTACCTCTTCTATCTCTCTCCTCCTATTTCCCCACTTCATCTTCACTTCCTTAATCGTCATCTTCTCCCAATCTTCCATACTAAACATCTTTGCCATATCTTCCTGATCTAATCTTCTTCTGCAAATGTAATCTTCCTGCGATCTTTCTTTATTATCTTGCTATCGACCATCAACAGCAGCAAATGCAATCGTTATTACATTATTGATCTTCTTCTTCCAAATATCTATTCTCTCGCTGATTATCGTTACCAGTGGCAAACTATCCAATCACTGTGTCCTTGTTTCCAGTGATACAATTCTTTCTTTATTCTCTTGTTGTCAATCTAAACAGTGGCAAATCTTCTTCCACCCAAAAAACTACCAACTATCTCTAGTGCTAATACCCAATCAACTATCTAATCAAAAACTATTTATCACCCCTAAGAAGGGAATCTCTAAGCTAGACACTTCCTTACTGGACAGTGCCATTCCTCTGTATAGACAGGTCACAAGTGGATCCTGTAGCACAAGGTTTCTACCAAAAATCTATCTATCTGGTCCACAAAGGGTAATATGACCAATCACACATGTAGGCTACTTTGCAACTGACTGACCAAGCTTCCTCTGCCTAGCTAGCACTTTCCCTTAAGCCTAGGGCCCAGCTATAGATCTTCTTGACTTTGGGCACACTGCCTGCCGTCGAGGATGATATAAGAGTAAGGAGGGTCCTGTGCTGGATAGTCCTAAAGTGGGGCGTCGAGTTCTACTGTTGTAGCAACTACTTGCCAGAATGGCACTTGTGATATATTGACTTCAGTAAAGCTCTCAGTAGGCTAGTAGTGGGGATTACAAGAGAACTCAACAAGGAGCCCTCGCTGCATTGCTCCTCTATTTATATAAATTACATGTGGTCCATGCTATAACAATATCTATTGGTCCTTATATTTATGCCTCTACCTTATGTCCTATTACTAAGGCCACCATGCCATATACATGTGCCTTGATGTCATACTCTTTAATCTCCATTATACATGTGTGCACCATGTATACACTATAAGGAACTCTTGTTCCTTGATGTCATCTCTAACCCTAACTCTTCTCTAGACTCTTCCTGATCCTTCTAGATCCTAAGTCCTTCCAGACCGCTCTAGACTACTCTAGCCATGACTTCCAGGTCACATGCTCTCCATCCATTGTAGACTAATAATAATACTACTTATCTATGTCTGGCTAACCCTAGCCAAAGTCTGTCCGCACTCTCGTTTTATAACATTAAGACTTAGAATTAAGTTAAAAAAAGAATCTTATATTAGGTTAATACAAGAGAACTTGATAGAGTTTCAAGTGCAAAGTATCTATCTTATATATACTAGACTAGTAGTCTATACAATACTATATCTAACCTATTTTAAAAACTATATATTATCTATAAGGTCAATATATTATAAAACATATTATATAATACTATTGTTTTAAAATTTTTTACATCCTTTCATATGTCACATGATCATGTGGCTGTGACATGTGTGATAGTTGTAACATTACACCTCTAATCCTAACTTTAAATCAAATATTAAAAAAAAGCAGAAAAAAGAAAGAATGTTTACTATTTTTAACTTTAGCAGATAATATCATATAATATAGCAACAACATGTTAGCCTTATAGAAAGTATATGGACTTTAGAGTAGGTTAGTTTATAATATATACACAGACTATGGTTTATAGTATATATCAAGATATAAAGTAGGTAATCTGTCATATGCAAGTCCACCTGTCTGGAAATTACATCCCTATGGTGATATTATCTCCAAATTATACATGCTCACCTTTCTTGCAACATGTCATATGATGGTGCTACAACCATCTAGATATTCTGTCTTCCATGGTGGAAATACTCCTATTCAACTTGGTCTTCCATAACAGAGTTACCCTATCAGTGTCTCAACACTGAAACCTCTGCTTGGAGTAATAGGGGTTTTACCACTGAAACCTCAAGCATCTTCTATACTATCCATTTATATATAAAACTAGTAGTTACACTGTAATTCACTAGTCTGATAATTAATGAAGATAACTCTTATTAAACTTGATCTCTAGTGTTCAATGGTAA
>Ga0157364_1001459_pt1 | contig 20156 bp, 13 predicted proteins | sample AttsexASBM2_FD_111476 | JGI IMG/M metagenome (GOLD analysis project Ga0157364, IMG submission 111476) | Fungus gardens microbial communities from leaf cutter ant in Ribeirão Preto, State of São Paulo, Brazil - Atta sexdens ASBM2 | ecosystem: Host-associated > Fungi > Mycelium > Unclassified ...
AAATTCAATCAGAAATTTTTTCAATGATATCTCAATTAATAATAATACGAAGGAAATAATAATACGAATATACACGTATACGAATAAGACCCAATTGCACCAAAGTTACTTTAGGGGTGTGTTACACATGAAGCATCATTTTATCCTTTATTTGTGAACAAGGACAAATGATATATCATGTGATTCATGCTCAGAACGCCCTAAGTTTATTCATGTCTTATGCTTCAACATACTCTAAAAGTCCGATGTCCACGATGCTAGAAATCGGCCCGAGATCTTGGATGAAGAAAGAATTGATCAATTGCATTGGTTATGTGACCAAAGTTCAAATGATTTGTTGATTCTTTTTCTGTCCAAAATCTTAGATTTCTAACATCAAGGCTTAGCAGATTCCTACCATAGTTCTTATTTATTTCAACGTGCTCGTTGAAATGAGTAGGAACTAGAAGTTATGGTAGAAGCATGTTGAAGTGTGTTGGAGCATGTTAGAGCATGCGACGCGAATAAGTCTTTTGACTTTAATCCTTTCCGTAATAGTGTAATTATATCTTTCCTTCTTTGGTTTTTATTAATTTAATAACACTAATTTAATAAACTTATTTTATGTATCATATTTGATTTGTTATGCAGATACTTGTTTAGAAAAAAATAATTTTGATTCATATTTTTGCAAAAATATTTATTTGTAAAATAATTATTTTCCGGTTCGATAACAAAAAAACGTGGCAAAGGAGTTCAGCGAAGCTTAGAATTTTCTCTTTTTAAAGCTAAGAGAGAGAGAAAGAGTTTTAAACCTCGTTTAAGGTTAAAATAATGTTGATATAATTAGACTTAATTCGAACAAAAAGAAACTTTTATTTGTATGCTCAGAAATTAGAAATTAATCTACACTCGATCTTAACACCGAATATTTTTACAATCATAAAGCCGCGATGTGAAAATTGCGTGAAGCGATAACGATAGCAATTAACTATCATTAATTAACATTAATGATAGCTACCAACGCTAATGAGCCGCGCAATACCAAAAATTCATATAACGAGCACGATGATAGGCAGTTTTGCACAAGATATGCATTAAATATGCTAACGCAAGACCGATGACTTTTTTACGAGTTATCTCGTAGCCAAGTGTGCTATTTTCAAAAGGAATAACAGCGGATCGAAAATAGATCGATCGAAGAGAAGTGGAATCTACCGAAGTTAATCGCATCTTCTGAAAGCAATTACGAAATCGGTTCAAATTGATATAAGTATCGAATATAATAATTGAAAATTTCTATTTCGGTTGTAATAATATAGTTTCCGGAAGTCCATTTTTTCTAGGGAATTTTCATTAACGATCAGTGCTAAATAATTCGCTCACTTACATGTGTATCGCACTATGTACGTCTGTCTGTTGCACTCCGCCGTGATAATCCCAATATGTGATGGTACACAAACAGTTATACACCAAGGTTAGGAATCCTTCCGCCTGTGTAGAATCTTCGTGATCTATATGAAGCACGATACACTTTCGGAAAAAACGACTATTCGACTCGATTAAAGAAATACTCGCGAAAACTGCAGGCACCTTTTTACATCAAGGATGATTCGTATTGTATTCGGTCAGTTCACGTTACAGTCACCACGCGGTATGAAACGGTGGTTCAGTTCTTGTGACCGTGAACGCGTCCAAAACGCAACCGACGCCGATGAAAGCCCACGTGCGAGTGCTAAGTCTTCCGTTTGAGTTGCCGCGGCTACTACACGGCGCTTCAGTTCGCCAGTTTCCTTGCCAGTTGGTCTGCCATTGAGGCTCTCGATTGGCCGACATCTATTCCCACTCTCGTGCATGGATACGTGCGCACGCAAGCAGCTCCATATCCAGGAAACATGAGCGCTGAAATTTAAAAAGCGGGACCGATCGGTATTTTCACGCGACACTCGACAACGCTGATTTTGAGATACTTCTCGCGGGCATAGCAGGATAATGACTTGTTGTCGAGTGATCGATTGTCCCGAGAAGCACGTGTGCGCGACAGGGACTCGGCATAATCGTGAACAAGTCGTTCGATCTTTTCTCTTTTGGGATATCACTTTGTATTGTACTTTCTATAGATTTTCTACGCGTCTCCATCATAACTTTGACGATTTACATAATTGGTCTGTTGTTAATTTACATGCTTCTGTATCGAACACAAAACTTTCACTTATGATTTATTCTATTATATAGAACATAGATTTATGAAATTTATAAAATTTATTTATTTTTTTTTATTGATAGGCAATTTTATAAAATCACAATTAGAATTATTATTACAAATTATTGCGTAGAGAAAATACTAATATTTATGAGATTAATTTTTCATAATTCATATATTGAAAATGCATCTTAATAAATGAGAGAATATTTATATAGCATTTATTATGAAAACTGTAATTATTAAAAGAGTTTTATTAGAGTAGAAGATCGAAAATATCGAAATATCTTACTTTATTCCGCGAGAATTTCTCTTACGAAAATGCATAACAAAGCGAAGCGATTCTAAGGGATCTACGAGGCGAGGCGGTGGTCCGCGGAAGAGCATCAGCTGTTCGAATTATTATCGTTGCAGACGACGGCAGATGTTCGCTGGCCTGAAACGTTCTCCCCCGAAAGCTTTGAACTCGCTGATCCTTTTTCTTTCGAGCCGATGAAAAACTCACGAGGAAAGTGCACCTTTTCAATGCGCTTTGTACGAACATTGCAAATGCAATACAAACAGAAAATGAATGCATATTATCTTAGAATTAGAAAATGCAGGATATCCGGCATCCCGCATTGTATAACGATTTATTTTTTTAAACTATATCAAGAATCTTTACGTTAATTTTACTTTTGTATATTAAGTATCAAATACATGAAACAATAAGATATTAACAAATTGTATCTTTTTAACAAACTTATAAAGACTTGTTATATATATTTATGATTTCGGAAAAATATAAATTTGTTGTTTTGTTGAATTAATATAACTTTTCTACAAAAGCAATTCTTCTATGTATAATTTCATGAATTTTACTATATTATCCTTCACTGAGAGAGAGAGATAGATTTCATGTCTCATCAGTAAAGACCTAGCCTTACGATTATGAAAATCAATAAGAAGAGTAGTAGTGTTCCATGGTGCTTCTTATACACGTTATGCAAACAATAATTGTCGTAGATAGTCGTAAGGAGTTTTATTATACGGTGCTTCCGGGGGCAGGCAACCAGGCAGCGATAATTCGTAGCTGCCCAGCTACGTTCCCTTTGAGCCAAGGATAGACGAAGCTCGGGAACGTCGCATTGTTCGAAACCTGCCGTTACTTACGTGTGACGGAATATAGGATATCATCGTCCGTCGCGTCCGCGCTCGAAGGAGACCCCATAGGTTCATGGCACGCGCTGCCAGCTGCCCCACAGCTGTCTCTCCTCTGTCATTCCCCATATACGAGACCAGGGTTCTTACCCAACCGTAGTGCATTTACCACACCGAACGAACCGTTTCGCTTCTGTGTGCACGATGCACGTGCGTACGACTCGGCAATATTTTATTAGCGTCCACATTGCGATGAGTGAAGCACCCTTTCAAATCCTAAGAAACGAATCTTGAGAAGTACCTGATCCGAAAAGTCCATCAAAATATTCTGAATAATTTTGCAAAACTGCCATAAAGTTACAGCTTTCTTTAATACTTTTATTACACACGATTATTAAACATGCGATGTTTAACTATAACTTTGAGAGAATTTCTGAATCTAATTGTATCTTTATAAATATATTATTTTATTATGAATGATAATCATCGAAATAAGATATAATCAAATATACTTTTGGAATTTTTTAAAGTAGAATCTCATTTTAAAGAACATTTTTCTAGTTTTCAAAAAGAATGGCAGAATGTTCAATTGTTAAGAGTGAAATGAATTTGAAGATGAATTTTATTTATATTTATTTATATTTTCTTTTAGAGTGAGATTCTACTCCAAAGAATTTAGAGAATAATATTCAGTAGAAGAGTTCATATTCAAAAGAATCTATTTAAGTATCTAAAATGTATATCATTTGAATGAATAATTTTTTACTTAAAAGTTCAAGCTGCTATTTCCTATGTGAAATATATATGCTATTGCGTATACGGTATCACTGAAAGGTGGGACCATGGGGCTCTACATTTGCGGTTTCCCATCCGGCTCGACCGGCGCATTCTCGCAGGAAATAGTCCTGGAGTATCCTAGAGGATACAAGGCTATTGGGTTTCGCGTGGAAAAAAAAACGAGATCGCTGGTAGCAGAAAGTAGTGAGAATGAGGAGAGGATACGAAGAGACGACGCGTAAGTGCTTGCACGAAAAATAAAAAGGACTGTGAAGGGAGAAAAGCGAAGTGCACACTATGCCAAGAACCGGAAATCCCAGGGCGTTCAACTCTGACACCCGGTATATATTTAGATTTAAAGAGACCCGATCTAGTCCGATTTCATAGATATATGATACAATCGATAAAATCTCGGTCTTGAAAATAACACTAAATCTTAGCCTGAGAAAAATGTCTAGTTGGAAATGGACGGACTATAACATTCTGATTATATTAATTAGAATTCTATTATAATTAGAATTCTAGTACGTTTAACCAGAAAATTTTGAATCGTTCATTTTTAACCACAAGTTTAATTAATCCAGCCAGACATTTTTTCCAGAGTATACAATATATTCATCCTATCCACAGAATTATTTGCTCGAAAATTAAAGATATACTTTTGTATATTCTATAGCAGTTGTAATCTAAAAATAAAAAATTACTGCGGTCTGCGTTTGTCGTTGCAAAAGATATAAGATTATGAACAATCGTTAAATCGGATCGTTAAAATTATCACAATCGTGCTTAAATGTGTAGAGAAATACGTTACAAAACACAAGTAAAATCGCGAAGTTTACGAGGAAACGACATGTTGAAAGGATCACCTGGCAAACAGATTTTTTTCTTAATCATTTCTATGATAATTCGTTCGAAAATGTTTTACAGATATCGTTCTAAATGAAGCTTATTACGTGAGAGCCATGTGTTTTGAAAAACAGAATTATTTATGATACATCCGAGAGAAATGGGCATTAAATCGGCCGGCCACGTGGCGCCCTGTAGCATCGTCGTTTTTAAAGAAAACTTAGCACTTCCGCGAAGGAAGTGCTGATCATTTCCTACATCGTGTTTATTGCACAATCGCGCACGCAATGCTGGCACGGTTCACCCACATAACCGCGCCGCGAACCCACGGAATCGCCGGGCGAGCGACGTATCGTATATATGCGCGTCACGCCGAGAGTGTAACGATCGAGGGAAATTACTGTAATCGCGGCATGTTAGAGTTTCGCGATTGACTCACCCGCCTGTAAAACTCCCATCTTTCACACGCACTTTGAGACAGAGGCACGCGCGACTTGTTGAAACCCTATTCGCCGCCCGACCCGGTTGTGTTAAAAGCGAAAGCGCAACGATGACAATAATTAAATATCCGGGTACACACATTTACATATCGTATCCACACACTTTCTGTACTTTTTCCGCATCTTTAGCAACCTACATTTTTTTCTGAATATGCATTATTTTATTTTGCAATTTTAACAGTATTCTTTTAATTACAATATGATAGTTCTTTTACTTAGAATATGACAATATTTTTTATTAATGATATTTGTATCATTTTAAAAATGAAGGTAATATATCAGGATATTATTTTCTTCTGTACTTCTGTATCTCTGTTCTTTATTTTTGCTTTGCTTATCATCAAATGTCGATGCGCGATTTAGATAAAAATCTGCCAGCTGAAAAATTATGCGCGAAAGCTGCAAAGTATCGGCGTCTTTAGAGACACAATACCAGCGGTTGGCGGCCTTCTCGAAATAGATGAGGAGCCCAGCCCTCCAAACTCGTCCGAAAATAAAACAGGTTTCTTCCTTGCGCACGACGACGTCCAATTGGTTGAGACTCCGACGGAACAGTCATTTATTTATTATCCGTATATTTCCGATGATTCCGTTAATAGTGTTCAAGTGTCGTGCTACTCACTCCGATCAACGACACTTGAACACCATTAACGGATTATCATTTTATTGATCGGCTCACGCAAAATCTCGAACAACTGTGTAACTTTATGAACAATTGTTCAAACAAGTCACATATGTAGAAAATTTGTATTATCGAGAATACGAACTTCTCATAATAAACATTCTCTCTCTCTCTCTCTCTCTCTCTCTCTCTCTCTCTCTCTCTCTCGTGGAGAGTTATTATTTTTACACGTCTTGAAATTGTCTTCAATAATGTTGTCAGTTATGGATCAAAATTGACCTGCAGTGATGTGATCTAAAAATTTGTGGATTGATATAATTATTCGAAGGCTTTTTTCTAGCAGTGTTCTAGTAATAATGTAAATAATTACTTAAAAAAAGAATGGAAAAATATGTTATGGACAATAGTGTAATTAAACTTCTACCTACTACAACAAATAATGTCTAATTATTATAACTTTCCGTATAACTTTCCGTAATTTTTATTCGATACAGAATGTTTATACGTAAATGCATAAAACATTATTTATCCAATTTCTATTTTCTTTCAAAATTGTATTTCATTAACTTTATAAATAATTTTTCCATACAATAATTAAATCCATAGATAAGAATTGTATATTAATCATAAATAATCATTAATAACATATAAATAGACTCATATAAATAGACTCTAGAGTATTTATAAGAAATTATATATTAAAAAAAAAAAACAAATGCACCATATGAAATCTACTAATTGTAAGGTAATAATTACATTTATATATAAATTGGTAAGGATGTTATAAGTCAAAATGCAACTAGATAAAACTGACAGGCAATATATTTCAATAATTGACAGTATGATGTGCATTTCTGTTTTTTGTTAATTAATGCCACAAGTATTTCATGAATAATTATCTTTTCCTAAATTGTATAATTAAAAAAAATGTATAAGAAAAAAACATGTTTACTAATGTATCAAAAATAAAATTATACATAGAAACTAAAAATTATAACAAAAATATGTCGGTTTTACCAGAATTACAAAATTACGAATTATATCAAGCGTTTCTAAAAATTTTCGAAATTTTAATACAACTAACTTGAAAACTAATTGTAATGCATAGTAGGTACGTAGGTAATAAATTGCAATCTTATATATAAACACACTATCAATTTGTATACTAAATTAGCTTAAAAATTATTTTAACTTTGTATAGGTAATTTTTAATTAAAAATACATTTTTATTTTTATAAACTCATTAGACATGATCTACTTCATAATAGACGTTAATGAGCTTTGTAAAGAATATCATTTATTTTAGGGGTATAAAACCGTCACTGATATTTAATGGTGGATATCCAGAAGGATACACTCTGTTATAATTCGTGCTTGCGAATTCATTTGGTTGATCGGATGGGAATGGCGCGGAAAGAGATGGATTAAAGCTTTGGTAGACATTATATTTGTCGTCTTGATAAAAATTATGTTCATCCGGAGCATTGTAACCGATCTGATTGTAAGGATGCGATGTTGTGAGATCCACGTGGTGTATATTCTGTGGATACCCACCATAATATCCCGGGAAGATATGATGATGATGATGATGGTGGTGATGCGTTGTATTGTCAGGTAAAATTGTCGTAGTAGTATTTGGTCTCATAGTAGGTTTATCTGATGTTGTATCATCATCTAGTTCTTCCGTCGAATTCTGAACTCGGCGAAAATTCGAGCTTGCTCGCAAATCAACGGCATTCTGGTGAAGATATTCACGCTCTCTGGCTGTTTCTTTCACATTGGCTCGTCTCCGTTGACTCTCTTTACATCCGCGTATCGTATTCTAGTGAAATTTGTTAATAATACTTGTTAATTAAGAAAAGAATGATTTTGCTGAAGTATCTGAAATGTAGTTAGATACATATATCTGAAAATAATTTTACTGAATCATTAAAATAATTATGTAGAACATTGATGACAATGCTGTAACATTCTAACAATTAGTTTAAGTGTCCTACCAAGTGTCCAATTCTTTTGATGGTTCAAACAAAAGTTATTTTTAAACTTGTATTTATAGCTACGTTCTTTCCGTGCATGAATTTGTTAATATTATTTGTTAATAACATGAATTATACACAACAACAATAAATGAATATATTTTTATAAAAGAATCAGAGTATAATACACAATATTATATTGATAAAAAAAAGGCATTGTTTTCGTTATTAGAATATTATAAAAATGTTATCTTTTATAACAAAGTTATAAAAAAGTTATGTTGTATGTTTTATAACAAAGTTAAGTTGTACATATCTTAAAATAGAAACGAAGTAAAAGAATAATTTTTTACGAGATTAGCGACTACACGCATGACTTTATACAAGCGATACTGCTCCGTTTAAGAACCAATACTTTAATGCGCGCGTTATCTTGACACGTATACATTATGGGCCAAATGAAATTACTGGCGCACACGTCTAGTCGTTCACGCGTGGAAGCTACGAAAGGCAAATGAAGCCTTAATCATTTGTCACAAGAACACCTGTCGTACACTATGTTATTATCTGAGCATACGCGATAAGATGACCTGTTCTCGCACAAATAGATCCAGCGGTAAACTTAATACGAAAAATACGTGTCGGCATTTATCGGATATAAATAATACAAAAACTTTAAAACTCGCTCTAGAATTTTGTTTAGGATGTTATAGATTAAACAAATGTACACTGTAAGGGCAAGAGTACATGACAGATAAAGTGCCGGCCAATTGTTGTTCAAAGAAAGTTCTACGGGAATTTTTGTATGTAACGCACATAGATTTTGTATATAACATAATCTTAATTAAATGAAATTATTTACAATGCTTTAAAGATGCTTAGTAATAATAATAGTAAATTACTTGTTAAATTAATTTGTAATATTACATATATTCCAACTTCATTCTAAAATTATATTTCTGACAAGTAATTGATACGGTTTGAACTGGAAATTTAAAAAATCACAATATTAATTTCACAACGGTATATTGTTAGGTATAAAGACTTGCCTTGATTGAATACGAGGCCCTCTTCATTAATTTGAACAATTTTAATTGTTTTCCATAAACAACACAACAATGATGGCCGACACTTTGTTGTATGCTCTTGCTCTAACAATAAGTATTAATAAAAACAAATATATTATTGATACTTTCGTGTAATTAATTGGTATGAGTAATGGTTGGAGTTTATAAGAAAGCACGGTACTCTCTTTGTTGAGTGAGATGCACATCAAGATAAAACGTCGCGTGGCTTTCCGCTCTAATTTCTATTTGCTCATCGCGGCACGAGCCGAGATCTATTATATTCTTACCTTCTCTTCCGCGTTTCGATCAGCTTCGGCTCGCAATCTTATGCGATCATCAGCCCCGTTGCCCACGTTGGACGTCTCTGCATCTGTATAGTCTTCGGTATTTTCCGCAATATCGTTCGGTCTATTGTCGAACAGATTTATCACTTGCGGCGTTAAATCGTTCTGCGACGTCTGGGGTTTCGCGGCGTCAATCATCGGCGCGAGTCCAAAGGCACCGGGATAAATGAGCGGATAAGGTAACAAGGGAGTATACGGATATTGACTATAATAGGCGGCGAAGTATGGTGACGTTTTGGAAGAACCTAGATTTATGCTAAGCATTTGTGGTATCTTAGCGATATTCTTCATAGTGGAAGATGCTGCGGTGGCTAATTCACCGAAGCTGAGACTAGTTAGAAAGGCTAAACTACTTAAAAATCGCCCTTTCCTCTTATCCATATCGCTGTTTATGTTATCCAGATTCCTCGACTCTATCACTTTCGTCGGTTTGCGTTTCGATAGACTGAGATTTTTCCAAAAGGTTCCTTTCTCAATTGTCGCATGACTAGCATTGTTTCTTTCGAGGAGAACGGTATCTTCTGGTTTAGCGACCTTAGTCGGAAGTGTGTCACAATACACCGCTGCAACAAAAAGAGTCGTTGGAGTCGGAGAGATGAATTCATACAACGTAGCCACAGAATCGACATTGAAATATCGCTCGAGTGTCGAATAGTTGTTTACCACTGCAATATACAGCGAAGACGGTTAAAACAATGATGAGGGAACCCATCGTCACCGCGTCGTGATCGGAACGAAAATGAGGTGACATCGCGTAGACTGTCCGACGAAATTAAAAAGCTGCGGGTCGCCCCTATGTTTGACTGCGAGAAAGTGTGTTTGTAGCAGATATCGTTATAACTATGGTAATTGCATCGATCTAATTGTAAGCTTCCTGATCGTGGCAGTTACGCCTCTCATAGAAGAATGTGGGCTATTGATGTAGGATACCCGAGATTATTTCATTGTACTCGACTACTTTCAAAACTTTCATATTCGGAGAGATCTTATAAATCGGAGTAAATAAACTTCATTAAAATTAAAACTATTTGTTCTAATTATGTAAATTCTACATAATGTATTAAAAGAAAGTTTAATACATTACGTAACTTCATTTCTGTTTTTTTTCTTTCGCATTATAAATATACTTAAAAATTTTTTATAAAAAATTCTATAGAAACAAAGTGTAGGATCAAGCTATTTAAATCAATTGTTACATATTTCAATTATTGATATAAAACATTAGAAATTCTTTAACGATTATTTTCACAATTACTTTCAATAAGCCGACATCATACATTTTATATATTACGCTCATCTTTGCTTCACTTTCATGTTTTTTTGTTGTTCCCAATATTTATCCCAATATTGATGCAATAGTGGACTTACGTTAATTCAATGTTGGATAGTTTATCTGGTATTACACCATTATAATTATTGACTGGTAATACTTTGTCAGAATTCAAATAAAGCGCCAATATTCTCTTCGATGTGCACGCGATCTTGTTAATTCCGCCATGAGATATTACGTCTGGTAGCATCAATCTTGAACGGAATGGAACGTTTCCTGGACAAAAAATGAATGAATCCGACGAAAATAATTCGAATATAATGAATCCAATTTGGCATATGCAACTTCGGAAAAATAAAAAGTCGTACGTTTCTACGCGAACATTTTCTGCGTGTCATTGTCGGCACTATCGGTAAGAAAGTTCGTGTTTAATCTTTACTTCCTCTCAATCAAGCTCAAAAGAATCAAATCGATTTCTGTCGGTAAAGTGAATGGAGATACTGAAATAATTTTAGTATATCTCTTTTTCTTAAAATCATATTGTGCTAATCAAAGCAAATCCAAAATTCATTTTACAATACTTAATAATAAAATTTGAAGCATTATTATTTGTGCAGGAAATACTTGTGATAAGATAATATTAAGGAAAGAAAATATTAACTATCGTTTATTCACGTTGATGTAAATAATTTCTCGAATTATTTACATCATTTAGTGTTCATCATGCTCGACTATATCGCTCGACTATATATTTGTAGATAAATCAATAAAATTTCATTTACAACAAATACATATCAGGCAAATTCAGAGGTTGCGATGTGAAATGCTCTAAAGTTTTCGTGAAGAACTTGGAGACACCACTGGGAACGATATCGGAAGCTATCCTTTGAAGTAGTGACATAATTTGTTTAGACATAGATATGGACATTGATATCGATCAATGAAAGGCAGAAGCGTGTGACAAGCAGGAAAATTGCAATGTCAAACATGTTATAAAAAGAAATTTATATTTTTAATGTGTTTCTTAAAATAATATGTATAAACATAATTTTCTATTTATATTATTTGGTAACCTAAGATCGACGCATATTTAACATTGTGTTTATTTCCGAAATAATGCGTCTTAGGTGATCGATTATTTCTTTAATGTGCCTATTCTTTAATATCACTTGCTGAAAAAGAAATAGACTCCATTTCTTATCGATATTTTGATATAAAAATTATGTATTAATGTAGGTAATATAATCTTATTCTCGCCTCACCTCCATAATTTCCTTTCTCTCCTCACAACTAAGTCTGTAAGCTTCCGAAGTCTTTTTCTCATCAGATTTCATATCCCATTCCTCTTTTAATGGAATTAAACTTTCTATATGCGTATATTCCATTCCTTGCAGTTGACAATTCTCGTTACATTTTTCATATATTAATCTTAGACGTTTAAACATTATTTTGATCATTTCCAATTGTTCATAGACTTTTTTCTTTTTCTCATTCGCCATATTCGCTCCTTGTGCAGTACCTACATTCGATATAATGTATAAAAAAAAATCTATATTTGATGATACTGTAACTATTTAGTTAAAAAAATAACCATTGGGTGGTTGAAGGACTTTGAGAGTTTGAAAAAGCTCTAAAGTACGACTGACGATTTCCTGTACAGACTCTTGTCCAAATCTACATAAACTAGCAGTATTGAATTCCTTAGTTTGCTGTTGTCGCGGTGGTGGCTGTGTGGGTGGTACTGGAGTCTGTGGTGTTGTGGCTTGATTATTCGTTTGATTATTTTGTTGAACCATCGCAGCTTGTTGCTGCTGCTGCAATTGTAATTGTTGCTGCTGCATCTGCTGCATTTGTTGTTGCATCGCCATGGACTGTTGTTGTTGTTGCTGTTGTGCCAAGACTTGTTGGGAATTGGGCATTCCCATGGCATTAGATCCAACATTACCAACACCTACTCCAACTCCAACTCCCATGCCAAATTGTTGAGAGCTGACCATATCTAAAACAATAGTTATTAATTGATTTCTAGTTTATAATTTGTTCTCAAAATGTTATAAACATTTTATAAACATTAGATTATATTATTCACAAATATTTCTATAGATACCAATCCTTTAATCAATCAACCTATTTTACTTTTTAAATATAGCTTTTAAACGAATTAGAATTCATTAAAAATAATCTATTGTTTTCATAATAGTTAAATTGATATACACTTAATATAATATGTACTTAATGTATGAAGAATCTAATTTGCAATTCAAAATTACTTGAAATTATTAAAAATTCTTACTCAGAGATAATCAGTTAAAATGTATAAGATTCTAACTTTGAAGATGAAGTCATAGTAATATTCCAGTTATTAATTTTTTATGTAATTTTTTATGTAATTGAGATATAAATAAACAGTACTATCAATTGAAAGTAAACAGACACAAAAATAGACATATATCTATTTCTCTTATTATTTACAAATTACATACAGTATAATCAGATACACATATCGACATACGAATGAAAACAAATGAAAATATTGCAAATAGGAAAGAATTCTTCAAATACATACTCCCTTGCTGTGGCCCCATCAAACCAGAAACCATTTGTCCACCGCCAAACTGTGTGCGCATAGCCGACTGCTGCACATTGGGAAACCCAGATAGAAAAGGATGTTGTTGTCCAGCCATGTTGTCTTATTTATAAATAATGTTTGTCAATAGATATATCTGTTATAACAAGAATCAACATACTCAATTATCACAAAAATCAACACAGTCAATTCCTAATTATCATTTTGAGGTTATATCATGTTACATGTGCCCATCGGCTGTAATTTTAAACTTGTAAACATTATTTTTACTAAGGAAACTTTGCAATTAATTTTACTAATGCCACACTACAAAGTATTTTATATGAAAGATAAAAGAAAATCTGTCGTGTTGTTTAATTAACTGTCAAATTGATACCGAATTTTTCAAATTTTTAATATCGTTGAATTACCTGATTAATATTACTAATTCGACAAGCGATATCACGTTATTTACAAGAAAATCATATGGAAGTTTTTCTCTTCGATACACGCGTATAAAAAGCCGTCAAACAAATGCGTCTCCTTTCGTCACGTGAGGAAATTGTTGAATCAGTTGAATACATCGCTCAGTGTATTCACGCTATGCAGGCAATACAGTTAGTTATTTTTATCATTGTCCTTGTATGCACTTTCTACTTTTTCCATTTGCAAGCAACAAACGATTCGGTAATGCGTTATAAATTGATAAGACGTACGTGTCCTATATTTATAAATGATAACACGTCGATATTTCATCGACGCGACGTTTCGTGCAACAATATCTACTGCTGATAAAATATATTTCTGTATCTGCTCTGTCTAGAGATCTTTTAATAAAGAGCGCAGAGAGAAACCTGAAAGTGGATCTTTTTCCCGATCTTTTTCATGTATCTACCAAATCTCATAAGGTAATGTCCACGTTTTTATGGTTCTTCTCTGTTATTATGTGGATTAAACAAGGACGAATGATTAAAGACGAACGATTGATTATTCATCTTTGTCTAATTCACGTAATAGCAAGAATCACAAAAACGTGGACATACTCTACAAGATTTGGTACATGAAAAAGTCGGGATGTCTACTTTCAAGTTTCTCTTTGGTAAGAGTCTGAACATATTAGGTAGTAAAAAGAAATCCATTATTTTTCCATTCAATTTCATGCAAAAATAATGGATTTCTTTTTACTACACCTAATATAAAAACGGCAATATTTCGCTCTATTTTGCAAAGTATATAGGAAACTCTACGCTTATAGCACGCTTAAACTCGTTTTCAAAATATATGATTATCTAAAGATTAAAGATTACCAAGAAATTCATCAATGAAATACATTCGTGAATTTGTTGCTAACCTTTAATCTTTTAGATAACCATATATTGTGAGAACGCAATTAGTCTTAAAGTATAACACGCTATTATCCAGTAAACATCGACTAATAGCATACCATAATATTAATGTTATAATACATTATGTATGCATGTATTAACATATTATTGATTAGTTTTGTGGAAACTATCCCCAGAGAAAGATTTCTTTGATTCAAAAAAAGAAGAAAGATTTCTTTGAATCGAAGAAACGTACCTTCTCTGGATCTATGATGATTTTATTTTATTTTCTATTTAGCTATTTTTCGATTACATAGTCGTTTATAATATACAATCAGAAAAAATAAATTATGGTAAAAAATGAAAGATAAATATAATCACAAATTTTATAATGAAAAAAAACTATATCATTTTTAAGTTCTAACAATTGTACAAAATTGTTAAAACTTAAAAATAATATAGTTTTTACAATGATTTAAATAAACATTATTTGATAAGTTTGAAACTGTATTATTTCTTAATATTTCCTTAATATTTCTAAATACAAGTGAATTCAATAACATTCAATAACAACAAAAATTGAACTAATATATCGATCAACAATATATTAATTGTTATTAGTAATTTATAATGATTCTCTAATTTATTCTCATATGGAGAAAAATGATTTTGGATGAACGCAAAAGGCTTGCATCTAATTGTCGAATTTGCTGTTTATTATAACAAACAAATTTGCATATTATTTGACAAATATTTTGCATTTGTTGCAAATAATGTTTTAGCGAGTACAGAAAAGAATAAATATTTGTTGTACCTGTAAATAATTTGCGAATGGAATTTGCTGTTATGGCATAGGATTAGCGGTCAATACAAATTTTTTCTTCTCGTGCAATTCTTATAAAATTAACGAATAATTTTTTTGCTTAATAAACGACCATTATCAAGAGCTTTAATATAAATTAATAATTTCCTTGAATATGTTCTAATATTTTCGAACAAAAAAGATTTCGTGGGAAGCGACGTTCGAAGAGGAGATAGGGTCAATGCACAGGGAGTTAAGGTGTGGAACATAACAGTCCAATTTGTCGTTTTCCGGGAATCTCGTTCGTTCGTGCGTTCACGCGAGCTTAATTTTTTCCGTCAGTATCTTCCGCGACACAGCCGCAATCGTCACAGATGCGTGCTTGTTCGCGCCACTTTCTAACGAGGAAGACTAATTCACACGTGCCGCATTCAAAGAAAATTCCGTTAGCTTACAATTAGTAAAACAATGTCAATAAGCTGGTTAATGATTTTCCTGCTGTTGACGGATTTTATTCTGATAAATAGCGATCGGTCATCTGTGAATAGTATTGATGCGGAAAATAAAGGAACAGATGCTGATGCGAAAGATATTAATCTTTCAAACACAGGATCTAATTCATTATTTAAATTTAATGATTTTGAAGCGTCGATGGAAACTCAGAAAATTCCGATCTTCTTCAGTCAAAAGACAAAGCGTCATCAGGAAGATGAAGGAATGTTTTCAAGGAGAATGGATTATTTGATCGATGCTTTATCAAAGATTGCTAAGGTTCAATCTTTTGAAAAGGATCCCGCTTCAGTCAGACGTTTGGCAAACCATTTATAATGGAGCCATTTATAATGGATATTATACAAAGGAATTAATGGAACACGTCTTGATACAGAACTGTCTTCGAAATTATCTTCCAGTGAAATTTCTGACAATTCATCAAGCAACGGAATCGGACAAGATAAATTTCACTGTCGAGCTACGGGACGTTTATATATCGAAGATGAAGGAGAATATTCTTTCGTATGCACATCTTGGGCAAAATGTTTATTCTTTCGAGTAAGAGATTTTTTTCAAGATCAGAGGAGTAGTTTGCTATTAATGACGGCGATACTTTTCATAAATTAAACGACTCTATCATTCCTGCAAGTAATCGATTCAATATTCCGGCTATTTTAATTTTAAAACCGGGCATGAGAATTACGATATACGTAATTAATAAAACATTATTTTAATACGTGAGTAACAAATAGTTGGCAATAAAAATATTGAGTGAATGTGTCCGTCTGTTTTACACGATAAAAATCAGTAGCAATATAAAATTGTTAAATAGATGAATTAGGGATGCGGTTCACTTAACGCGACAATTGCTTCGAAACTTTTGATTGACCAAGAATTTTATTAACTGACCAATCAAAAAAATACTCTGAAGCTTTCGTAGCGTCAAGTGGACCGTAGCCTAAAGTAAGTACGTAGAGAGTGTAAAGGAAATTATCGTGTATATTTTATGTCGCATAAAATTTTATTATAGCATATTATTTTCTCAATGATTTATCTAGTTTCAATTAATATTACTTGCGATATTATTTATATACGTTATTGTCTAATTGTATATTTACACAAATAAGTGGATATAGTGAATATAAGAGGAAAATTCAATATATATGTATATTTTTATTCACTAATGTGAATAATTCTGCAACAGCGATTTTATTAAAGACATTTTAAAATAATTTTACACAATAGTTTTGTCATTAACATAATTTACAATGTGCAAACAAACTTTACAAACTCGGGAGCAGCTATTTAAAAGTCTGTAAAATCCATAGTATAATGAAGTATTTATGATAGCATAAAGAAGTTTTATCATAAATAATACAAACTAAAATTATAAAAATTTCCCTTTCACGCAAGTAGCTTATGCTTGACGCTTATCATTTTATAGCATACAGGATATCTACAATCAGTTACACTTTTCTTCGATTATAAATAGATACGTAGATATATCAAAATTATTTCCGTGTAATGAATTTTGTAATAGATTTAATTAAAGTGCAAAAATAACTTCGCGAAATAATTTTTAGAAAAATTATTTTAATTACTCTTAAATATCGAAAATTAGCGAGACAAATGTGAAAACATTGCTTTCTCGTAAAGTTTACACAAGAAATATTTTATCTTGAGATTTCTTTAAAGAATCTATGATTGGAAAAAAATGTAAATGATTAAGAATATCCGATATTATTGTAACAAATAAATTATAAAAAAATTGAGCTTAAAAAGTTTTAAAAGTTCTAATCCATTGCATTTTCGTCGGTAGGCTGTGTAAAGTCTTTCATTTCATTTTCATTTGGAAAATTGATGGGTGAGATTTTATCTACATTTGACAAAATTTTTGTTGGATTTAGTATCTTAAAAGGCGGTTCCTTTTTATCAATTGCAGCGACATTGTGTTCATCCAAAGATTTCGAACAATCCGTATCTCGAGGTACTTCTAGCAGATCTATCTTCACATCGAGTGATTTCTTTTGAATTTTTTCAATTTTAGATGTAAAATCTTTATTGGTTTCATTTTCGTTTGGCAAATCGATAGGCAATAATTTATTTACATTAGACCAAATTGTAGCTGGACCTTGCCCTTTAATTGGCAGTTCCTCTTTCTCCGCTTCGGGTGTAGCGATATCGTAACCTAATTGTGAAAAGTCATTGTTTTGAGAAATTTTTGGCAGATCTGCCAAGATTCCGTCGAATGGAACTTGCACTTTCATTGGCGCGATAAAATTGTGCGTTCTATATTGATTGGGTGCATTCTTGAATGATCCAGAATGTCTGGGATTTGGAGCGTAGAATTCATTCGGTTTAGTCTCTTCTTTTTCGACCTCGATTGCCAGTTTTTTCAACTCTTCTTTTTCTTCGTCGGAGAGTGGATTAATCTATAGAACATTTTAAAAATTTATTATTTTACAAATAACAAGTATACATAATTTTGTATTTAAACATTTTTTGTCGTTTTATCGACATAGAAATCCTATTTGTATTGAGCTTTATATATGAAAGATTTGAATAAATAAAGTAATTGACCCTGACGAAAAGCGTTTTCTAATTGTTGCGTTAAAGATAAGTCGAAGATGTTTATTCATTTCCACATTCTAATACCGGCTTATAAAGCTCAATCATCATTCTTGATGATAGGATCTTTAAATGCGTCGCCGCATATATCGATGAAGCGACAAACAACATCATATAATTCAAAGAGATTTTTCTTTTAGATTATATGTAAACGTCAAACAAGATAAATGTACGGAAATTGAAAATGCGTTATATTCAAATTAGTAATTCTTTTCCTTGGAATTAAATGCTATTTGCCGCAGATACAATTCACATGAAGTAATCTTTATTTTTAATGATAAAAGGTATTATAGGATGATAAATGCTCATTGAATCACCGATATTGAGTCATTCTTGCGTAGTATTCTAAAATTTCTCCGAAACTAACAAATTAACTGTTTTTTGGTATTTTTTTACAATTTTGTTTAAAAACTTTATCAAAAAAATAGATTTGATTAATTTCGATTATGATTAATTATTGATTATTTCTACCTCAAATTCGGGTCGTTTTCTAGAACTCTTTTGCCTAGATCTTCCTCGATAACGTCTGCGTGGCCTGCTTTCATTATCATCAGGTAATGTATAAATGGTTAGAAGCTTTGGTTTATTAGAGTCCCCTGACTGGTTATCGTTGGCAGTGGCGAATGAACGACTTTCCGCTGCTCGAACATGCAACGGATAATCATGTTCTCTTTTTGATTCTTCCAAAAGTATGTCTATGCTGTCGTCTTTGAAATTGTCAGGCGAGAAATTGTCGTGAGCAAGCGTGTGATCTATCTTCTGCAAATTCTATCATATGATATAAGATTAACATCTCTGCAGTAAACTGTATCTCAGTTTACGCGGCACTTATGATTTACTTTAAAGATAAATTGATGTGTTTCTCTTATAATAAGTAGCAATTATTTTCGTATTTAAAGGCATTAATGGAATATTGATACCTTAACCGAATTTGATGTCTCTCTGAAAGCTTCAGCCAATTCGGGATTTATTCCCTCCAACGGTTCATCTCCGTATCTTATATAAACGGGAACATAGCCCGGGATGCTGGGCAAATATTGAATGGGACTCGAATCTAGAAAAAGTTGAATACGTTAGTTGAAACTACGCGGTGAGAAACAATATGTGTGCTTAATACGGATGATTACGCTGGAAATGCTCACTTGGCAAGGCGAGCTTATTGGCTATGATAGCAATGCGGATATTTAATTAGTTAGACTAAGCGCTCAGTTAAATCCCACCATCTGTGAATCATAAACTTCGCAACCAATTGATTAAATTGACTAAGTAGCTTGTGTTTCTATTGTGAAATGATTTAATTTCTTTAATTAAAAAATTATAGAAATAAAAATTGTGTATACAAGTTGCATTTCTTTCAAAGAACGAAATTATTTAGACTTAATCAATGAAAATGTATTCTTTTTATGTATATATTAATTACTGATTATGACATAATATACATTTTAGATCGAACTTAGTTATTTTTTATAATATTAATTTTTTTAAATAAAATTTTAATTCCAATTATTATTTATTTTATTTTAATTAAAATTTTAATGTTTTTTTTTGCATTTCAAAGTTTATTAAAATTTATTTTAATGATTTTATTTGAATGAATAAATACAAATATTTAAATATAG
>Ga0157364_1001460_pt1 | contig 20156 bp, 10 predicted proteins | sample AttsexASBM2_FD_111476 | JGI IMG/M metagenome (GOLD analysis project Ga0157364, IMG submission 111476) | Fungus gardens microbial communities from leaf cutter ant in Ribeirão Preto, State of São Paulo, Brazil - Atta sexdens ASBM2 | ecosystem: Host-associated > Fungi > Mycelium > Unclassified ...
GAGAGAGAGAGAGAGAGAGAGAGATATGCCGCGGTATCCTATGCGGCAATCGTGAATTGCGTGCGCCGTGACAGTGCGATGACACCTGTGCCTTTCCGAGAGGAACGAACCGTCAGTACCGCAGCTGTGGGGGTGTTTTTCCGCGCTGCACCATAAGAATTTTGTATAGCGACCGGAAGACGTCGGTTCACCACTGTCTTCTTCGCGTCCGGCAGAGGTAAGTGTATCCAACAACGATCACATGACATTTCCATGAAAAAAGGGTATTATGTACTATATTAATTAATTTTATTATTCATTAATCATCACCTATTGCTACTTTTTGATTATTTAAACGTGATGCTTAAGTAGCAACAATAGCGAATTAATGCAATTCTGCAACTCCTTTCTGTTATTTTAGACATGATGAACCATTACTGCGGTATTCCCTTACAGAAATCTAATACTGACTAATTTAATATTGGTCAATTTATTACTGAAAGACAGTAATAAATTACTTATTTGATACTAAAAGTCTCAAATAAAATAATATTTAAAATATGTAATTAATTACAGTCTTTTAATATTAGCTAGTATTAGATTTCTATATAAAGATATAATAGATTATGCATGTAATATAATCTTTTCAATTTATTCTTAATGCTATGGCTTAGTATAAATAATGCAAAAATCGATAATATCGACAAATATTGTTAAAATATTTAAAATAATATAATGTTATCACTGGGGTGTTTGTATCAACAGTTTTGAGCAGTCAAATCGGTTGTCAGCAATTATAGTTTCTGAACATGTTTTCAGAAAACAGAAGCATTCTATAATTCTCTGTAGTTCTCTTTAATAAATTTTCTATCATTCTGCAACGGATTAGATTTACAACAACATATTTCGGGTGTGTAAATATTAATGTCACTCTCTAAATTTCTTGGAATCTTATACCAAAAGAATTAAAATACTACATTATTTAAAAATAAGATTTGCACTCTTGAATAAGTGGTAGATTTTCACTCTTTTGAAGTGAGATTTCACTCCAATAAATTTAAAGTGCACATCAACTAGTATGTAAATAATATAAATCTCACATTAAAGGAAGTATTGAATAACATTTATACATTGTCTTAATAATGCTAAAATTCGATACAAAAAAATAATTATGAATTAATTTAATTATGAACGACGGGCGAATTTTTAATTTTCACGTTATTATGGAATGTATGTCGCAATTTATCACATTTACCGCAATGCCTTCATGAAAATAATTCACTCTGGAGTGAAATATTTTATTGCAATGGGGCTATTATAATTTCAATGTTCTCGCACTTGCAATCTCGAACATGATTGTGAAACATCTACGGCTGCGTTAGCAGTGGCGATATGCGACAGACAATAATGGTTAATTGGTAATAACGTCTGCAATAAGACGGGCACGATCATGTATCTTCACGCCTCTTCGAGAAGCGCAAAGAGAAATGCAAAGAGAATAGAATTACACACATCTCGACAGTTAGATAAACAGATTTCCTTGTATTTTTTAAACAATTATTAAAAAATTGTATTTTTAAAATATTGTTAAATTAGGAGATATTAAATTGATTTAAAAGTTGATTGTATTTGTCAAGTAAATTTGAAAGCAAAGTTACATATTTTCAAAGTAAATTGCCGCTCTTCTTCTTCATCTAGAAAGATTTATTTCACAAGAGTTGATTAAAGCAATTGATCAAGGCGCATCAAATGTTCATTGTTCTAAATTTTATCAATAATTAAGAGCGGAGCTTTTGTTCTTTAACTTGAGATTTATTTCCATGAAATATTTTTGCCTAGTCGTCTTTGTGTTTTTCAGAGTCATCTAGAAGTGTCCTTAACGCAATGTTTTTTTTCATATTTAACCACATTACACATTCGGGAAAACTTCATGTTTAATAAATCATGCGTTCTATGTTAAACTGGGAATAAAGGTAGAATTATAGAAAGATCGATAACGACGCATTCATTTTACTGAACTATAAGTACTCGTATAAATTGCAAAGCACGTCAAAGCGGTCGATTCGCTTTTATACCCATCGCAACGCCATTTCACACGTTCAGTGCATCTTTGTGATTATATAAACTACGTCATGTACACGTACTTCCTGTATGTCTTAATTCACTGTAATTTAACAAATGTATTATATTATATAATAAATGTATAAATTAACAAATGTATGTTGCAAAGTCCTCGCATACTTTTTGATATTTTTAGACTTACATGTAATATGAAGTACGATATCATCAATATCGCACATTTTGGCGGTTTCTGCTAAATGCAAAAGCTACTACCGGATGTGAATTTGAAATGGGATAAAGAAACGGATGAAGTTACAGCAGATTGGAGCGAAGCGCACGTGTATACATGTCTGTTCGACAAAGTGTTCCTTGTTCCAATACAAGTATTATCGTGATTCTCGGTATCGAAATTATGCACGACGTACGTCATATAATGTAACACACGTTCGTTAATTTTTACGCTGGGATTATTTCATAGGATAATTTAAATATGACAGTACCCTCTGTGTAAAAATTCAAATTAGACGTGAAATCTTGTTATCTTTTCATCTTTAATCCCCATTGACAAGGCTAGCTCTAATAGACTCGTGTGCAATAACTTAGTTGACATGCAGTAAGACTCGTGTTTAATATGCAAAGGTAGCGAATGGTTCCACTTAAATCGTGACGAGTCGCTTTCGCAAGGATTAACGATTACCGTCGCTCTGTAGGAATCGCCGTTGCCTGCCTCCAAAGCGAGCGCCATATTCACGCTGTATCTCTCGTCAACGTTTTTGTTAACGTTATTTTCTTGCGGAAATCTCTGGTGGCCATCTGTCAGAGGCACTCCGCTCCTGTGCGTCCCGATGCGCTACTCGCTAGGTCGCGATAACCGCTGTAAACCTGCTCGACGCGTTCTCGAGTTTTTAATTGCGTTACTCGCGATTTACATTACGATGGAGCAATCTTTCCCGTCGGTTTTAATCGGTTCAAGAAATCCTTGAAGCGTTTAAACTAACTTGTGCTCTCCTATTAGCTTCAATAAAATTAGGTTTTAATATATCATCAATGCTACATCGTTCGCTTCAATATGATCATTGAACGAAACGAATCGTATTCATGCGGTATAAATACAATGTTAAAAAGATATGGGCGTATTTATATAACATGTTTTTTTTCGATATTATATACGACACATTATTATATAAATATATATAAACAACAACAAGCGAATTTAAGAGACATAATCTTAATATGAATTACAGAAATTATTTGAGATACGCAACTTGGATGGGCAACTTTGCGTTTTAAACTAATTTACTTTACATTACTATTTGGTGGCTTCATCCATTTTTATGTAATATCGTCCAGTTGTGTAACAATTTATTTTTTTTTCTTTCTTTTCCTTCTGTAATTTAGCCAACTGTAATTTAGCGTTATCCATTGAGATGGGCGAAGCTGAGTGCATCGAACTCGATGCATCGAAAGTAAGCGCAACGATAGGTCACTGTTACGTGTGGGATTCATTATAGATTTTTACGAGGGTTACTTTCTTCCACAGGCGATAGATTTACAACCTTACGCCTCATTGCGTATTTCTAATCTTACGATTTACGAGTTACGTCATGTATGTTCTCATGCAAAACTTTTCATATAGATAATGGTCGTTGAGAGAAATTGTATAAATAAGTATAAATAAGCAGTATATATCTTTTCTTAATTCCGAGAGTAGTGAAAATGATTAAATACCATAAATGCGGACATATTATAAATTCAGCGCACAAATAAAAGTAATAACGTTTTGCGAGACAAATTAATGTTCACAGTAATGAACCAGAAACTTTAAAATAAAATAAAGTGAGCGCGGAAGTAAAATGTAGGAAAAGCTCGGCTTTAAAATTTAAAAAAGCAAAATGAATTTAAACATAAAACAAACTATATTTCATTCAGAGATATCTTTATTTTGTGGTGTGAAAAGAGTAAATATACATAGCAGGAAATATATAACTGCTACAAAAGCAGAGAAAATTAAAATTCATACATCGTTTTTATACAGATTTGATATATTATTTATTGTTTTACATACAGTAAATTAAAACAGCACAACAATTTTATCGCTTTAGATTTGACTGACGCTTTAGATTTTGTTTATTGCTTTATATTCGATAAAAAATATTACCTTTTTTTTTTGAATGACGCGAAAACGACAGCTCCGGAAATTCCGGAGTGTTGCTGATGACGTCCCGCGATGCATCGCTGCATTGCTGTACGGGCGCGGTACGTTGTCGAGCAAATAAAAGAAAAAAAAAATTGAGAGAAACACAAATGCACGGTCGCTCCTATCGTAAATCATCGTCGAAAATACAATAATATGAGAGGGAAGGGATACGCGCTCGCGCCATAAACCAAATCGCATCGGTTGACTCCGCTTGACCTTTGAGTCCGGTTGACCTTCTTAAGGAGCTTTTGTGCGACACATTTTGGTCGCTTTATGCCTTTTTCGACAGATCCCATCGCGCGGGGTCCACCGGTTTGCAATTTTAAATAGATGCGTCTGCTAAGATATCCATTGAGGTTCCGCAGATTTGAGAGATGATAGGCTAGATATGCAGAGCACATCGTCTCGTTGGCCTCGAGGGGCGGATTATTCTGGAATTTTGATATTCAACGGTGAGATAACAAGAAATTACTATATATAAACAAGTTATTAATATTTCAATGTGTGTTAAAATAATATTAAAAGTCTTAATTAGAGGTGGTATTTTTTTATCACTAGTGTTTTAAATACTAATGCATTCAATTTATGATTGCGTGTTGCTAATTTTGAGAATTATCTGATACTTTGCTATTACGAAGTTAGTGTTAGAAATTCTCGCTCAGCATTTTACACTTCAAATAGCTTTGATATGATTACACCAAATAATTATATGAATAATGTGTCTGACTTTTTAAATGTAAGCTTTCGCTTTTGTTCTCGCTTGAAATAGTCCCGCCTGTGCCGAATCACGCACGCGCGATCATAAATTGATAATATCAGTGAATTAGTTAGCGCGATCGAGTTGGTTTGCATAGCGTACAGTACATAACTGTAGAATGCAATCGCGTTGTACACGCGCATACGTATTAGCTTATTTTGTTCTCCTAAGCAGTTATCTAACCAGCGTATCTTGAAATATTAATCCAACTTTCAGAATTACTATTAATATATATTAATATATATTATAATTATAATTATTTATTATTTCTTGTTCATATCGAGAGATCATTTAGGCTTATAATACAACTGTATATGTTATAAACTGTGATATAACAATTTTATTATTGCTTAATTAGCATTAAATTTTGATCTAATTAATTTAATTGAACGGGGAAATCAAGAAATGCATAAAAAGTTTTTAATATAAATTACCAGTTTATCTAACAAAATAAAAATATTTTTATATCCATTTCTATCAATGCGAATTAATTTTAATCTTGGTTTAATTTATTTTTTTGTCTTTCTTAGGAGAAAAATAAAAGTAAGTTAAAGCAAGATTAAAGTTAATCTATATTAATAGAAATGGATATTAGAGTTGTTCACAGTATTAGAAACGTACAAACGTGCAATCGTTTTCGCATGCGTCACTCAATCTAAACAAAATCTCCCGTCCATTCTGCAATCGCTATTGTCGTAAGAGGAATTCATTCTGCCTAAATGCATCTCGGATTACCTGAGTGACCAGAGTAGGGCGGTTCACGGTGAGATTTCATCAACTTTCGTTTCCTATTATAGTCGTTCCAAGAGTGACACTTGGACAATAACGCCTCCGCGACAATATAACATCCATAATCAATGAAAAAACGCAGAATACATATGCATTTTATTAATGCATCGGTTTATCCGTATACGTAACGATTTAGACTCAAAAGCGTAAGTCGGGAATTTATTTTTATCGCCTTTCGTCGCTATCTCCTCTTCTTCCATCACAGTCTTGATCGCTCTCGTGCTGTAGTTATCGGATCGTACACATATTGGGATACTTTCTCGGATCCGTCTCGCGTCTCTCAACATTCATGTCGCGCCGCGCCACACCAGAGCCTGAAACTGAGTGAAAGTATTCGGAATTCTTGCGGTCAGTTTGACTCGTGGGCTCGCCACCGAGAAAACTTACGCAACCCGTAGAGTAACAGGTGTATTGCATGTGCAATAACGTGTCTGGAGGGATTCAGAGGTCATTTGTACGCATAAGCGGAACGGACATACTACTACTGCTTCGTGATGCGAGATACCTTAGAAATGAGAGTTACAAAGCGTAATTGATAAATTATTTCGTCGTAAACAACCCCTCGCAGACGTAGTCAATGTCCTTAATTGAATATTCGCATCGAAGCGATCTTCCGTGAAATTCACCTCCAGAGAACTCGACATTTGCCATCGCACTGCAATCGAGAGTTAACGTTACAGTACGGTACGTCGCGACAATGACATCGTCGCTCGAAAGAAAATTGTGTATAGATAAAAATCTTTTCGGGCTGGTTTCTCAGTGATTTCACGATTTCACGATTTCGCGAAGACGCAAGATGAAGCTCATTTTTACGATCGCTCGGTATAAATATATCGCGCGAGCTTCTACTGTACGGTGCAGATAAAGCTGGTTTTGCATTATCCTGATTTTACATGAAGTATATGAAGAATTATTATAAATTTGTCGCAAGTTGATTGCAAATTTGTTGCGACAGTTAATCTGTAATGATTCTATATTGGTATCATTATCCCAAAAAACACACAAGATCAAGAGAAAATCAAAATGACTTTACATTTACATACTTTGACATCGTGAAAGTAAAAAAAATTATTTTTTATTACAAAATTTAATTATTTATTAACGTTAATATAACTGATACAATATAATTGTTATAAATAATTGTTTATTGATGTTAAGAATAAAAACAAGGTTATTTTGATTTTTTTGTTGTTCTTTTTGTATGTTGGAATATTGTCGTTGAGCAAATATTATATAATAGCTGCATTATAAACTGCGCGATGCGACATCATAACAATACTAAACTGTCGTTAAGAGTAAAGAAGCGGGGTACAAGGTTGCAATCTAAGGAGAACAAGTTAAAATAGTGTCAATTTGACACATATAGATCGATTATTGACAGAATTTATGTCATAATTTAGTCAATATGATATTATTTTGATTTTCATTTCATCCTTGGAATGGGTTATCATGTCTGAATTACGAGAAAAAACATTATACACTTTTTAAAAAAAGATGATTTGAGAAGATGTACACTCTAAAAAATAGCGATGTGAACTTAACACCATGGCGGTGTCTATATAATTCACACTGTGTTGGTGTTAAATTAACTAATATAGTGAGAATTATATAAACTAATTATATAAACTAATATAGTGAGAATTATATGAGAATTATAAAATTATATAACATGGATGTTAAATCTATACCAGAGATGTTAAATTCCGACATTTTCTTAGAGTGTATAATTTTTTTTATTAAAAGTAGGTATATTTAGTTTTAAAAATAAAATTTCTGAAACATCATTTTTATCGATAATTATTAATATAATTTTATTTTAATAAAAATTATTAATATAATTTTATAAAGGTTTAATTAATGACCAAAAATTTTACGACGTCAAAAAGAGTGCGGCTGGTAATCTTAGTCGCAAGTTAATCTCAAACTTGTTGCAATAGCCGATTTGAAGCATCAATGGTGCTATTAACGCTTCAGATTGATTGCTACAACAAGCTTGCGCTCGACTTGCGACTAACGTAGAATCAGTTTAAGGAGACGAAACGGAATTAGTTTTTCTGCGAGTTCAGAAAACCAGCAAGGTTAAACGATCCGAGAGTCGAAGGAGACACGAAAAGGATACTTCGCTGATCCACCGGATGCACGCGATCGCTGCGGCGTGCGCTCGTTCGACATGCATCGAGCATGTGCTCGATTCTGTTTTCGCTGCAGAGCAGAGCGAGAAAGCTTACGTTTTCAAGCGAGACGAGAGCGCAAGGTTAATCCAGTCGCTCGTTCGATGCTAATCGCGCTGCCCCCCACCCCTCTTTAATCGCTTGAAAATCGCCCGATATCGCAGGTGTAAAATTCAACCAGAATCAATTATACCTTGAGATTTTCTTCGCAAGAAAATTTTTAAGTAATTCCAGATCTTCTTATCTTAAATGTCATATAATTAAATTTGTTTTAACTGCTTTTCTACAGTATGTATGGCACGTTAATATACAGAGAGTATCTCATTTATTATTATAATCTGGAAATATCCAGCTTGTTGTATGTAAATCATCTACAATTCAAGGAACACATAAAAGTCAATAAAAAAAAATCAAAATTACTTTATTTTGATGCTTAACGTCAATAAATAGTCAAACTTTGTAAAAAAATTATCATTTTTACTTTCATTTGACGTCAAATCAAAATAAAATCATTTTGACTTTTCTTGACTTGGTGTGTTTCCTTGTCGGGAACATTTATAAATTACGATTATTACGTGAGTGAGAAGCACTAAATTTTTTTATGTTGTATCGCGAAGGTGCTTGCGTTACCATTAAGACGTAACTTTATACGAAGCCAAGAAAGTCGGTTGATCCTGTTCACTCGCTCTAACAGAATTCTTTAGCTTATAAATAAATAATAGGATTTAGCCAATGAGAGGCGAAGCGGCGAACGTCATTGAAATAGTTCCGTGCATTGACCTCTTGTCATTATCCGAGCGAGCGCTTAATCGCCACGACGTAACTAAACGTAATTAAACATAGCGCGTATAAAACTGGATATACGAACCGGCTTAGAATTATATATTATCGCCCGATGCATGATCATACGTAACTGTACGCTCAGGTGCAAAACGTTCCAATTGCAAAATGTTGTGGAATACCTGTACATTAAATCATCATTCTCGCTAATAACATACGGTAACGCACCATTAAATTATCGATAACACTTGTAGTAATTCTAATTTGTGATAATTACAAACAGTTTTTACAGTATCGTCGCACGTGGACTGCTTAAAGCCTGTTTTCCTTAAATGCAAGGTGTATCGCGTTTCCCGTGCGTGAATTATTAACAGAGATTAACGGGCGTTACTTAGGTCGAAATCGTCGTGTCAACTATGCGGTTAATTACACGCTAATACTACATTCCTAACGGGTCCCTACGTTTACGCCATAATGGACAAATTTGCGTTTACGTTGTTTTATTATGTCATTATCATGTTTGTGCGGTATCACACTTTTCTACGAGTCCCGGGCGTCATCGGCTCTCCGTAGATTCGGATCTCTTTCGGATCGGGACGGGGTCAGGATTTGGCGACAACGTACGCGAGAGAACCTCGAAATAGCCGCCGCGGGGTAGAAACTTCGAGTTATAGTTAGCTCCTCTTATAGTTAGCCGCTGACTAGCGCGCTGCAGAATGCGAAACGAGTATGTTTCTTTCCTCTTCCTTCTGCTTGAGCTCATTTCAACGCACGCGTGCGCATTTCCATTCCTTCCTCCTCCTAATTCTCGCTTCTAGACCTCGCCGATTTTTTTTTCTCTTTTTATTTCTCTTTCTTTTTTTTTCTTTTCTTTTCTTTTCTTCTCTCCTCTAGTCGTTGCGAGTATTCATCTTCCCCTCCCCCCCTTTCTCTCTCTCTCTCTCTCTCTCTCTCTCGATTCGAACTCGCGCACAGTAACGGAATCTCGCGCGAGAGGGTGGAAGGGATAAAATGAAAAGGAAACAAGAAAAGGAGAGGGAGTGCGGAAGGGAAAGGAAAAAGCAGATCTACACGCTATGGATGTACTCTCGATGCGACGATATCCATCTAGAAGCCATCGTGTCGCGGATACTGGAAAGTGGATCGCGCATCCTACTGTGCCGCGGGCAGTATTCACGAAGCATCGTTTATTTACATAAATAGATGACCATTCATGCGTCCGTCCGCTAAATATTATATTCGCCTCATTGGCTGCCACCTTAGTTAAATATAATTCGCTTCGGGTGAGGTGTTTCCCGTCGACATGACTAATACGCCTTCGTATCAGCTACTGCAACCGACATTATGATATTCCAGCTTATTAATTACGCTCTCATTAGAAATAAATGATTGCTAAAGTTTATTAGTTGTTGTTAAAAGCACGGCAAATTTATTATTAAAGATAAAGGAAGATAAGTTTATTGCTAATAAATCTTTGCTACCTGTTCCATAAAATTAATTAATATATAATTTAACATAATTTAATATAATGTGCAATGCATATAAAAAATATAATATAGTATGTACGTTATGTAATTATCTTTAAAATATGCACGGCAATGATAATATTGCAAATTGACATCTCAACAATCTCGCGCAGCTCAATAATTCTCTCCTAATATCTTGCTTGCAAGTTTCGAGAAATATATCCAAAGTCTTACAAGGGTGATTAATCAAACAGCGTTACATAGAGGTATTTAAATTGATTAGCCAGAAATACGCGAGAAATAAATCCGTTCCATTCTTTTCGTTTTCGTCACATTACTTTATCGTCGTCGTAAATCGTGGCGAGAAGATACCAGCGTGACACGTACTAAAAGGTTTGTACACCTCCTAAGTACTCCTTTTACTCGGGGTCCAAATTATAACCAGATCGAACTATCGCATTTATCATGACCGACAGAGACATAAATTTAATCAACGTCGTACCTTTAACACCTCTGTGATGCGCCAAAGCATACGTACACGCTGTATTTATTCGCGTTGACGTTTGATACAAGTACTCAGGTATTTCGTTAAGATCGATATTCTTGTACAAGTATTATTTGAATAAATAATTCGCATAAAAAGAATTACCTATTAATATTGTTGTTCAAATTTTCTTGCTAAGGTTATAAATAATATTAAGCGAAAGTCAATTAAAAAATATTCAACGCAGAGCAGAGAGGTTTTAATGTGTAATAATATATTTTTGTGTGAATTTTATAATTTTTAATTTAAGCAAACTGCGCATCGATTATTTGATTTTGAAATACAATTCTAAACTGAAGCTGGAATGCTTAATGTCACAAATTAACAAGCAATTGTTAATTAAATTAACAAGCAATTTAATATTATTGATATTAATGAATTTAAAACATTCTATATAGAAAATTATTTATGTTAAAAAGAGAGAATTATTGAGCTGCGCGAGATTGTTGAGATGTCAATTTGCAATATTTTCATTGCCGTACATATTTTAAAAATAATTATGCATATGAGTAAATAAAAAATTACTCATTGATATTTGAAAAAATACGTGCTGTACATAAAAATCATATTTGTTTTATGGAAAATTATTCTATACAAACAATTGTTATTACGCAAAATCGATATCTGCATTCTATATAATACTACAATTTGTTTGACACTTCTAATATGAAATTAAACCGGTTAGAATAAATCTAATTAAGTAAGAAAAATCCTATATTCGGTCAAAGCGGATCTTATATAAACATTTTGATGTGAATTTATTTATATAATTATATCCAATTCTGCAAACTGCATGAAATCTCTTTTCAATCTTGAAACGTATTATAAACAGAATAATAACATCACATATTAAATTGCGAAACAATTTACTACAATAATATTAATACTAATAAGCATTTTAGAAAAAAATTAATTTGATGTTAATAAAAAACTGCGACTAATTCTTTTAACATTATGCAGAAAACAATTATCCTTTTCCGGATGCATATTTTAGTAATTTCCAATCCTTGTGTAAAAGACAGGCGGAAATCAACCGGAACCAACAGTATCATCCTTTACTCTCGGTCGAGGATGAGCAATCAAGCAGTGAACATCTGGCATTATTTTTCACGCTGTCACTATCGCAGCTTCCGGCCATTTTATACCTACCTATCTGACTGCAGTTCGCTTTTATGAATTAGCCGCGTCTGCTTTCCTCGATCGTTCCAAGCGCGAATCAACTCTTTCGTCGCGCTCGTTCTTCGTTCTTCTTACCTCTCCGATCCGAGGGTGTACCTCGATAGAAGCGCACTTTTACGCACCGGGATTCAAGTTCGCGCGCGCGCCTTCAGGTAAAACCGGCTGGTATATAAGCAGCTTGGTGTTGCACCTACACGTATCGCCGTGCAGCTAAATGAATTCAGACGGTTATAGCTACTGGATACGGAGATTACGCCGAAGGTAATCCCGATCGTATTCTGCAGGAAAAGCCGGCCTTCGACTCCGTCCTTTTTTTTTCCTCGATTTTCTCTCCTTCCTTCGTCGCTATCGTCGCGCTAGCCCTCCAGGCCAGCCCTCGTCCTGCCTTTCTTTCCTCTCACTCTTACTCTTTTCCTCTCTTCCTTTTCTCTCCTTCTTTCTTCCTTCTCTCTTCCTCTTACTAGAACCATAAGAGCGAACGGAGGAAGCGACCGATTAAGTTTTTGTTCGTTTGAGAATTAGAGGTCGAGCGAAGCTGATGTCGAGACGGCGAGAGAAGCGAAAGAAAGAGGAAAACGAGCGAGAAGGAGAGAGAGGAAAGATCTGTGTTCCAAGGAAGAACGTACGCGAACCGACGAGCTGTCGAATGGGCCGATTCCAGTTGCTCTCGATTCTCTCTCTATAATGCTGAGGATCGTCACGGATTCGGCAGAGCCGGAGAGTCTCTTCGCTTCACGGGACACGAGACCTTTGTCTTCCTTCCCACGGCAAATCTTCTTTACTTTTCCGCTTGCAACGCGCCTCGAAGTTGCACGCCGTTCGCCGCGTTCTAAAACACGATGTCGTTGGATACAACAAAACCGATGCGAAGCGGACACCTTTAACGTCGTGACAGAATTTGCAATTTCACGCAAACCAGCTACGAATAACTGTTTTGTGCTAATCACAGATGGATACGGAATCTGGTAGTGAACTACAGAGCCTGATTAGTTGCAAAACGGTTCGCAAAGTAATAATATGTTGTTACATAGATTATTTTCCTTGACATAATTTTCGAGCTATCCGTCATTTGCGAAAGGCCTAATTTATTCATCGACATACGGCAGCTATATAATTTGTATTTAAATATAGATTATATTAACGAAGAAATATTTGCTTCGACACGATTGCACTTCATAGCAACATTATTTTTTATGTGATTATTTTTATGACCTTTTCAGTATGCAATTCTTCATCGATAGAGGTCAGAATTAAATTATGCGGTCTTGACATATCGGTAGTGTTCGATCGGAAACTTTTACTGGTATCACACGTATTGTTTCATTCCTTTTATTATGGATATCCGCCCCTGTTGGAACACAATACCACCCTTCCTCCTAAGTCCTTCTCTCACACGCTTTTCCTCTCTCTTCTCCTTGTCTTCCATTCATCATACATGCAGGGTGAACCGTATAATTTAACCACCTTGAATATTTCCGTTGTTAGTGGACCGATGCAAATTTTTGTCGTTCTGAATAATCTGATTCGTATGTGTGCTGACAATAATATAGTAAGACGGCATCTTTTTTCGACGTTTGCACAAAATTACCTTTGGCTTTTCTTGATGGAGTAATCTATAATTTAAAGCGCGAAAAAGTAGATGGAAAATTAAAAAAAATTGCTGCACATATTCTTCTACGCTTTTACATATTTACTTGTATATATAGGGTGTCCCAAAATTCGCGCATTCAAGTACAGAACTTGATATTTTATGCTAAAATAAACAATTTTTTCCTTTAGGAAAATTGCATCCGATAAATAATTTTTGCGTTTTATTAACTTCAACCTGCTCCTCTGCAAAAACTATTTATCGGATACAATTTTATTAAAGAAAAAAGTTGTTTTTTGTACTAAAACGAACAACTTTTTTCTATAGTAAAATTACATTCAATAAATAATTTTTATGTTTACTCGTATAACTTTAACCTGCTCTTCTGCAAAAACTATTTGTCAGACGCAATGTTGCAAAAGGAAAATGTTGTTTGTTTTAGTATAAAGTATCATGTACTCCGAATGCGTAAATTTTGGGACACTCTGTATATTTAGTAAATATTTACCGTACGATTAAATGTTTAGGTTTTATGTTAAGTAAGTTTAAAGATAAAGTCCTGTATTCAGAAAGTACTTATAATAACGACGTAATGTGCATTTAACATACAGTTCACGTTATATACGCTATAAAATTTTAGAAATAAAAGCGTGTATTTATCAATAGAAACGCATTTCGAATATAGATAAAAAAACAATTATGGTTTCGAGAAAAACATGTTTAACGTTTCAAGTAATTAGAATGTAAAGAATGTTTAACGTTTCAAGTAATTAGAATGTAAAGAAAATGAAAATCTCTAATTAAAGCAATATTAGTGTCACGCAACAAATCCTTCTCTAACTTGAAATGCTCATACTTTTCACTTTTTTTCCAGTCTGTACTTGATAATAGTTATCTTTGAGCGCGTTGACACAGCACATTAAATAATTATACAATTTTAAAACAGCTATACAATTTCAAAATATCTATATCTCTGTTATTTTGTCAAACAGTCTTTTAGATACTTATTTTTGAGATTCGAACTGTCAAGAACATGTAAAAAAATCGATTTCTTTCAAATTCTAGACTAGAATATCTCCTTAAATAAAATAAAATAACAGTTGTATCAGTCCACTAGCAACAAATATGTATTCAAAAGGTAGTCAAAAGTCCATTTTGTCTTGAATATCAGGAGACACGGCGTCATTATTTACATCATTCAGCTTAAAAATGATAGATTTGCCTCCAAGCAAAGGACAAGTTCTTTTTACTTGGAAAAAATGTTCCAAAGGTCGCGCATGTCGGAAATGTTCATTGGCAACGGCGGCTGCGGTGGATCTACATTCTTCTTCATATGAGAGCCGCAGGTAACAGCGCGCGCAGGATGCAGGGGCGTGTACGCATAAATAAGGCAGCATGCGTTTCCACACATCTTATATACCTGATCTTTCGTCAAACACGCGTTCCACCTGCTGACCCCCACGCGCAGGGTCAACCGGCACGCGCCGTATCTACCACCGAGTGATATATCCTTGCTTGTATCGTTACCGTCGGAATTGCTTTGCGCAACATCGTCCCTGCTTCTTAGCGAGCCTTCCGCCGCGTATCCCATATCTCATATCGATTTCGATTGTCATTAGATTGGCGCGAGATGTTTTAAAGCTCGTCGCTCGTCTCGAGAGAATAAAGAGAATCCAAAGGAACACACAAAGTGTCAACAAAAAAATCAGAATGACTTTATTTCGATTCTTAAATAGTCAAATTTTGTTAAAAAAAAATCATCATTTTGATTTTCTCTCAACTTGACATGTTTCTGAGGAAGAACATTTGTTTTTGACTATTTTCCGAGATTAACAAGGTGTGTTTTTAGACGGGTGGAACAGTGGATAACGCCGGGCAATAAAACTTATCAGTATTAAAAGTACATAAAAAGATGCGTGCTCATGCATCTTTTACTATTACACGCACGCATGCACGTTTACATCGCGGGAACAGAAAAGCGTGTTATTTACGCGTGTATATCTATGTATGTATGTGTAGATATATGCCTAGTTTTTCCTCACGCACTGCGTATATTCCATCCAGATGGATGATGCAGCGCGTTCCTCGCGCCGTTGCACAAAGGATTCGGTCCGCACTGTCTTTGATTCACCTGATTTTGCATCCTCGCAATCGCGCATTCATACACACGTAAGAAGCTTCCTCGAAGTGTTTGCGGCATGATGCAGCCATACGCGGTACACTGGCGGATTAGAGGGAACAGTTACAACGACTGTTGCGATCTAGTGTACCTCGATAAGCCTCGATAATGGTCAACTTTGGATAAGAAAAGCCATCGTATCATCATTTCCATTCAGCGACAATTTCTCTATCGAGATGCATTCTGTATGAGTGAGATTAAAGAATGTATCGTATATCATCTTGATCGATCACGCATCAATTATTTAATCGTTATACGTTATAAATTAGTAACTTATCTTTTATTTAATCTGATTTCTCGTATGTATACATGCCATTATCATGAAATAAAATCCTAATAAAATTTAAACCTTATTTTATAGTGGACTATATAATCGGGCACGTATCGTAATAGAAACATATTTCTGTATGTTTTATATCAACATATGCTAATTTGTGCTATTCTTTTATGAATGATTTATTTTATTTAGTAATGAATTATTATTTTTAATAAAAACAGGTTGGAACAGGAGAATAAAAGTGAATGTGTAAAATATTAATTTGTATATAAATTACTATAATATCAGTGTTTATACTTATAAAATAAGATTTAGAGATATTAATTCGTATATGGGTGTACGCGTTTATTAAAAATATACCGCTAATCTTTATCATTAATCTTAATCGTTATTATCACTATAAATTAGTAACTCGCGCGATTCAATGATTTCAACTTGTTGATTATTGTATGACGTTGTGCAATGACAGTAGATTAATGTTGAAAATTTGCAGCCATGTACATTTCGGAATTTAATATTTTGTCGACGATGCAGTATATGCGCTGAGAAAAAAATTGCATCACTACAGAAACATAATCCTGACATTATTAAATTGATTTCGCGAAAAGGATGCGAAATTTCTGACATATTAAAATTTTGTACGATCTCTTTGGAAAGCGTTCCATTTTCGAATGGTGTTAATCATGGTCATCAATGTCGACGCTTTCCCTCGTCTAGTGCGAAATGAAGTATATTTAAAATTTATATACTTTTAGTTTATTTTATGAATTTAATGATATATGAATCTAATATATCTTCTTTGATTCTCTCTCTTTTTCTCTCCTCTCTCTCTCTCTCTCTCTCTCTCTCTCTCTCTGTCTCTCTCTCTGTTATAAAAGAGAACTGTTACAAGCAATTTAACTATTTTGAATGTAACTTTCTCGGACTTTGCTTTCGCCCGCGAATAGCCTTAGGTAAGAACCGAGTCCGACATCCTCTTATAGATCGCACGGCTATTTTTAGGCGCAATATTGATTGCGAATTTTTGAAGCAACTGTATTCGCGAAAAGGAAGAGGTCCCGCCACGCGATGCGGGCACAGGCGTACGCGGTGTGTGATGAGTGAATGCATAATGGTGAATCATATCTTCGCTGAAGAAACTAGATCATTAAGCCATGCAACCTTGGGTTTCTTGCCAAGTTCAGTGCACTGTCCGGTCGACTACGCTGAATATACCTATCCCGGCAGTATTTGCTTCTCTCGCGTCTCTCCTTCCAAGGTCTAGCCGCGTCTTTCTCTCTTCCTCTTTCTCTTTCGCGATGTTTCGCTTTTCTCTCTTCGCATCTTCTCCCGGTTTCCCTTCCGTGGCGTACATGCGTGCGTGCGTACACGCGCGGGTACGCACGTATACACGAAGACTGAAGCCTCTCTACGCCTATCCCTCTCTCTCTCTCTCTCTCTCTCTCTCTTTCTCTCTCTTTCTTTTCTTCTACGGCGTGACCGCTGCGTTTTTCTATGCGCCACCATCGTCGGCCGTCCTGAGGTACGAGGAGCCATCTAAGCCTATCCTAGTTTTTGCCTAAGCCTAACCAAGTCGCAATGAGAAAGTCTAACCTGCTGCTGTATTTCAAGCCATCTAAGGCGTCGGACTACCCTCCACCTTATACGATTATATTCGCCACACCATGCTGCACTGCGCGAATCCAGATGCACCACGCCGTTGTAAGAAGAGAAGGATGAGGAGACGGAAGGGCTTCGACGGTGATAATGACGTGAAATACGCTTTTATCTTCTATCGTAAATACTTCATTGTTTGTATTTCTTACTCAGTACCCAGACTATCTAGCCTGTTCAGCAACAGCAGGTGCAGGAGAAGAAAAACGTTATTAGATTGACACAAGAGATCCTATTCGCAGGATGCATTTGAAAAATAAATTCAACCTCGAAGTTGAAATATTTAATGTATTTTTTATTAAAAAAGAAAAAAACTCAAATTCTAAAACTTCTAGATTTCTAGTTTTGCTTAAAGTAAGATTTCATTAAACTCACAGCGAATTTGATAATGAAATTTTTACATTATAATGTTACTTAGACGATTTATAGGGAAAGAAAGGAGATCTTTTGTATATGGATATTAAAGTATAGTAATGACGTGAAATACACCATCATTTTCTATTGTAAATCTTTGATGGGGGCTTTTCTCTTTGAAAGTGGGGTCATCTAACCGCAACTATCTGGTAGCGTTATAGAGAAGAAGAGAAAGAAGCTACCAGTTAAGAGAACTGTCATACTTTTACGATATATTTATAAAATTTTATGTATTTAAATACTTCAGAAGCTCTTAATGTTTGAATCATGGATTCGAAGCTCTTTTACGAGGAATCATTTTCTTGTCGATTATATCTTGCAATTTGTTGAACGTTCTTTTCTTTATCGCTATTGCTTGTATATATCCATAATGAAATTTTTGAAAATTAAAAATATACTTTCGATAATGAGTGCTTCTGAAAGCACGTATCTACACGTGAGTCAGAAGAGACGATAGCGGATGAAGGGCCTTCCGGACAGGAAGTACGCGTCGGGCATTCTGTATCAGAGATATAAAATATGGCAGTAAATTCAATTATCAACGTCTTAATGAAACACGAAGTTCCAGCTTCAATAAGATCAAGAGTTTCTTGTTTCTCATGGTTCGATGAGTTTAAATTTTCTCCTTCTTTTTCAAAATCATCATTGATTTTCCGGCGAAAATCCTTTGGCGGAACTGCAAGCATTGTGGCATAAAGTTTATTGAGTAAGCTTCTTAGTAAAACTGTCTTACGTCGATAATTTTCCGCACCTTTTTTAAAATCACACGATCTTAAAGAACGGAAACGAGTAAGATAACAAGACTTTAATCGTTTCGAAAATTACATCGTGCTCGAAACGATACAGTATTACGATATTACGACACAAACCATACTATTACGCGAAATCTTCAAAATACCTACCTCCAACGTTTTATGATACTATAAAAAGAGGTATAAATGTGGAAAGCGTAACGGATATGTTATTAGTATTTTGATCTCCTTTACATGAGTATCTTTGGTTGTGGGAATGTAAGTTGTATTAAGCAATATTTTAGGCAACATTTTTACACTTGCATGAGCACGCACAGGTGTATTAGAACCGTTCTCAAGTAAACATTGTGACAAATATTGCTTTGTTACAACAATGACATAATTCAAATTATCATTTTTTAGTCGATTGCAAAAAAAGAATGGAGAAGTATAAAGAAAAACATCCTTTAATAAAACATCCTTTTATTCCTTTACAATTAATTAGTTAATTTAAGTTATTACATCAAAATTGCATTTTAAGATTAATATTTTAATGATTCAAAACATTCAACACTCATTACTCATACTTTTTGGAAATCTTTGTTTTTCAGAGTCGTTGCAGCAAATAAGTGACCCTATACACATAGGATCAGTATCTCTCATTATTCTTTTTTTTTTCTTTAGTATCCATACATCCCATTGACAGAGATAAAATTACATTAAAAAGTAAGATTTCCATTGTTGTTAAGTTCTATTAGAAATAATTGAGAAATGAGATTATGTTACTTTTTATACTCTGAAGACCTACTTTACATCAAGAACATGAATCAAAAGAACATGATCAAAAGAATAATAAATATAATAATAACAAAAAGAAATATTCTATTTACGTATATATTTATCAAACTATTAAAAATTTTATCACGCTGAAAAAAAGAACAGCAAAATGCTCGAGACAGCCGATACTTATTATCGAAGTATGAGACCTCTTTGAAAAACGAATATAAAGTCCTCGAACGTCGTCCTTATGCTGCAACATCCGATACCCTTCCGTCAGCCTCTCGTTACTCGCTTATATGTGGACAATGTAATACAACACCTTCGATACAGCAGGAGTGCTTAAATGAAGCGATCCGTTGATCGTCCTGATGATCAGCGCGTGTATACAATCCACGGATAATCAATCGCTAAATGTCGAATGTAAAATCTTGAGAGAACCGATCTCCACTGAAAATAGAAATCGAAAATAGAAAGGAACATTCTTTTAAAGTATAAGAGAATGCATCGTCATTTCGCTCGGCATTCTCGCGATTATATAGCTTCCGACTTGATGCTGACTCGCGAATAAAAAGTCGCGGAAGCAGAAGTCATAACGGAGCATGAAACACAGA
>Ga0157364_1001461_pt1 | contig 20151 bp, 4 predicted proteins | sample AttsexASBM2_FD_111476 | JGI IMG/M metagenome (GOLD analysis project Ga0157364, IMG submission 111476) | Fungus gardens microbial communities from leaf cutter ant in Ribeirão Preto, State of São Paulo, Brazil - Atta sexdens ASBM2 | ecosystem: Host-associated > Fungi > Mycelium > Unclassified ...
AAAATGCAAGTACATTTTTTATTTTAATAGTTGTTTCTATGCAAATTTTTTAAATACTTCTTATGAAAAATTTTTTAAACAAGTTAACTGACAAAAATTCAATTTTTAGAGTTGCATTCAATGAAAAATAACTGAGTCAACAATTTGGCCAAATCAAGATCCCTCCATCGAAAAATATTTAGGTCAATTATAGTAATTAACAAAAAAGAATGATTCTTAAGAAGAAAAATGAACTGAATATGCTCTCGTTCTCTTGGATAAAATTAATCTATGAAGAAAAGTTAAACGACCCGTGAAATATTAAGGACTTCGACGCAGAAGAGAACAAATCTCAAATCCTCTTAAGCATGATTTCGCAATAGTCAATGAACGACAATCACTATTTTTCACATCTCTGTAAACAATACAGAATCTTGAATATCTTTGTGATAATCTATTTAATATTCACACTTCTATTATTTATTGCAAGAAATTTGTACGAAAAAATCTTCAATTATTAAGCAAAATTTTTTTTCAAAAAGTACATGGACAGAACAATTTTTATTATTTTTATTATGGTTAGGAACGAGTATATTTAATAAAATTCATGCGCTTTTATTCTAACTTATCATTTACATGCATGTACCTACCAATAATAATTATTGGGTACAATTGTTCGAGACATATCGAACCAATAACAGTGGAATTTAAAAAAAAATTACAATTAAATTAATATTATGTTAGTATTACAATTAAATAGGGACACAATTTATCAATTTATCTTTTTTTAACTTTGACATATTAAAATTAATTTAAACATTTTATATGAAATATATTCCATTAATATCGAGGTACTTATTCGATTTGTCTCGAAATTATTAAGTACTCGCACGTATTAAATTATATTCATATAATACAATAGTAAAAATATTTAATGAATAAATATATATGAAGCTTTCTCTCTTTATAAAATTATTAAATCAATAAAAGCTAATGTTTTATCAAAAGTTTCAGTGCATGTATTTTAGTTTAAAACATATAGATATACGTAGATCAAAATAATTTATATTATACTTAATAATTAATATTATAATATTCATATCCTAAAATGACAGAATCCCTAAGCAGGAAAGAGAAAAATGGTTTCTTAAAAGAAACCAAAAATTAAAAACTAAAATATACTCGTTCTAAACTATTTTTTTTTTGTAAAAAAGTTGCTAAAAACAGACAAATTAATTATGAATATTAATAATCAAAATTTTATGCAAGCATTGCTTACTAAGCAATCGTATCCATGTTAAATCTACAATTGATTTTTTTATCATCAAGATAATACAATATTAAGATAATAGAATTAAGATAATACAATATAGTATAATACAAGATAATACTAATACAATTAATATTAATCACAAATGTAAGAATATATAATGAAAAAAGATTAAAATATTCTTTTAAAATATAAAAATTAATTTCATGACTCCACTTTACAATTCACAAATTGATCGTTTACTGACTATCAGAACTACCTATCGGAATTACCTTCCAAAAATTGCTAAGAAAGTTCGAATAATTTTGGCTTCACATGGATATTCTTAGTTTTTAACACGCTTTACTCATAGTAAACTGATAAGATGCAAATTGACAAAAAATAACTTTTTATGAGGATTACATACAATTTCCCGCTTATACAAACATGTTGATTAAATGTTCATCTGTGAAAAACAACGATGTTTTATCAAATCAATCTCGTCTGAGAATAGTACTAATTTACAACAAAAAAATTAATTTGATCCAAATAAAATGTCTCTTATAGATTTCTGAATGTTGAAAATGAAACTGCAAGCCAAATTTCATCAATACATCAGATTTCTGAAATAATGAATTTTAATGTGCAAAAAATAATTTTTTATAATATTTGAATTTTTTCAAATTAAAATTAGTAAAAGTTATCTTGAAATTTTCTAATCAGAAATTATGAATGTATTGTTCATTCCCTATATAAAACACATTTTTTATTTCAATTTACTTTGGAACTTTGTTATGAAGATTTAAATATAGAGATTTTTTAAGATAGCAATTATCCGGCTATGACCATAAAGTCATATAGTTATATATATAAGTAAATATAAATAATAAACCATTTATTATTCATGTATAAGTACTTATAGCTTCTAGTTTGTGACTATCGATATACATAGGTCATAAAACTTTTGTCTGAAATATTTTTTTGAAAATGCATTTTTTTTCGATATATTCGAGAAGACCAATTAAAACGAGACATTTGTGTACGTGTAAACACACACACAGGTCATCTCATTTTAATTGCCCACCTCGAATATCTCAAAAAAAAGTAAAAAAAATGTTTCAGAACAGAACTTGTATAGTTTGTGTATACGTATCGATGTTTACGAACTAGAAATTGTACATATATAGGTATGACTTCATCGTCATAGGCGAAAAATTTGCTAACTTATTTAGAAAAATCCTGTATTTAAATCCTAACATGATTAAAAAGCAAAATATTAAAGAAATGCATTTTATAGGAAATAAACAAAACATTCATTTCTGATCAAAATTTCAAGATAATATTAATCTTTTTTATAAAAAAATTTTATATCGCAAGTCATTTTTTGCACATTAAATCTCAATTATTTCTAAAACCTGACATACTGATTTGGCCTACAGCATCGTTTTCAACATCTAAAAATCTTTAGTAAATATCTCCTCATGTGAGTCAAAATAATTCAAAATAATTCAAATAATTATATATATATATATATATATATATATGTGTGTAGTCATATTATGTATTCGATAGAATACATGCTTTCATGGTGAATAATTCTAAAATAGTAATTCAAAGGTAAACACATGGAAATATATCTGCTTTTTGATTTCTGTGAAATTTCGAACAGAAATAATAAAGCACGTGTGGTTTAATTTTCAGATTTAACGTATGTTTGCTTAATATGCTTAATTATATTTGAATTAGAGGGTTTTAATAACATCCACCCGAATTTAATATTATACGTATTAGAAGCTTAATATAATGTACACAATAATAATACATAAATAACAGATAATATTATTAAATTGCTTGTCAGTTTAATTTATGATATTAATTGTTTTCCATTTATACCGATTCTCAGATAATTCTCACTTGTGACGTCATAACTCAGTTGAATGCGCGTTCCTTTTACATTCTGATGAGATTTAATTGAGTTTTTGCCTATAATCTGCACGATTCCATGTGCTTTAGAGTCTCGTAAACTTATTTTAAAAGTGAGGTTCGAACCTGTATTGTCATGTAATAATTTTTTACCAAACTAAGTAAATAACGACGTCATTAATCTGAATATGAAATACTCAGCTCACTTCAGACTCAGTTTCACTTGTGCAAATGTTGCAAATGGAAAGCAACTATTGTATACTTTAATTTTAGGTTAGGACTTTGTTTCAAGTAATCAGTGTAATGTTTGCTTGAACTAGAAATTGTAAAATTTATATTAAAATATTATTAAACATGAAGATTTGCTTTAATCGAATGTAGCCTTGTTTGCTCATTTGAATAAAGATAATATTTTAAAAGATAATATTTTATATATTAAATTATGTTTTAATATGTTGTTTATATTAGAATTTAATAAAATATAATATTTTGTTTGCATATTTTATAAAAATATTCTTGCTATATCCCTTATTCCCCTATAAAATCCCTTTATAAAAATATTATTATTTTCTACATTTCTTGCTGTATCTATTTTTAGTTATTACCTTTATGTTAATTATGCCTTTTCAATACACTCTTTCGAATTAAAATTCCCTTATCTTCTGACAAGATTCCTACCTACCCGTGCAAATTATAATAGCATCTCTGCCTACTTGCATTTTTATCAATCGATTAAGCAATCATAACAGATCTATGACAAATCCAATATTAATGGGAATTCTAAACCGAACAATAGGTCGAAATTTAATTGACATTTAATTTTCACAAGCATTTTTTGTCCCAGTTTTTATAATTACATGCAAACAATGTTAATATATAATGAAAATATTGTCCAAGATTAAATATTTACCATAACCCTTTATATGCCATTCATTTTAAAGCAACGAAGCTATGAAGTTTTACATTTATTTCTAATATAATTATACTGATGTTGATATGAAATTATTTAATATAATTTTCATTGATCCGTTATATATTTACGAAGAAAAGAAGACTATCCATCGAATCGGTGAAGATGTTTCAAGAACTTTTTATTGAATTATTTTTATTAAGATACAACTTCAAATATAAGAATTTTTTTATTGTTCGTAAGAAAAATGAAAGCTTACTTTGATTTTTTCTTAATTTGAATATTTACTTATTTGTAATAAATTTTAGGAAAATATTAGTGACTAAAATTTTGATTTTTATTTTAGTACATGAAATTAACAAAGAAAAGATTTTAAGACTAAATATTTGTCGTAATTAATATTTTATAGCTTGTCTATTTGTAGTAATGGATCCGAGAAATTTTATATTTATTTCTAATATCATTAATATAATGATATCAATACTGTACATCCTAATGTTTCATAGATTCGTCGCCACATATTAAAGCTTTTTGTCACTCACCGACCGATGCACAACAGTAGAGTTATCAGCCACCTAGCTACGATGATTCTGTAAAACATACAAAGGATCCAAATTAAAGTAGTGTTCAAACTAATCATTAATTTAAAAAGCAATTTTTACACGCCAAGAATTTTTTAATCGTCTCTCAATTCAATATTTTTAAAAATAATTATACATTTTTCACAAAAGAGATCTTTATAAGAATAAACGTTTATGAGAATTTAGATTACTTGTTTCCTTTAATCCAAATAGGAAAAACTAAATAATTATACGAAAATAAGCAATAATGTTTACCGCAAAGTTGCTCTACCAGTGCTTGATGCGTCTCCTAGGCCTCCTCTTCCTCTCAGATCGTCTTTTCCTCCATTTTCTCAAGTTAAAACTCTTTCCAAAGTTTTATTTTAGGCATCGTGATGTGCAAAAGAGTTGTGGTATAAACACTCTAATCTGTAACACATACAAATACACGTAAAAATAATATATAAATATATTAGGTATTTTATTTATATATTCTGCTAATATTAATTATATTATAAATATTTAATTACATTATTTTTAAAATTTTTTAATGTTAAATTATAATTAAAAATCGTTTATTTATTATATAATATATTAATGTGCAATATATTATGCTATTATATTATACTATATTATTATGCTATAATATACTATACGCTATATTATACTATTATTCTTATACCTATATATTATACTTACGCTATTATGTATATCTTAGGTTTGTTGCGTCGCATACTCCAACATGCTCCTGCCATAGTTCCTACTCACTCTAATGAGGGCATTAGAATGAGAAAGAGCTATATGACAGGAATATATTGGAGCATGCGACGCGAATCACTTTGTCGTCGCGGCAGTTTGATAACGCATCCCATTCATGAATATCAAAAATCTATAGTTATACGTGTTAATTAATATCGTAATATTTTAATTACCGTTTGATTTAGTTGTGCTGCCACTCGTCTTGGGGCCGGTCCGTTCTATGTACGCCACAAAGCAAGAAGGCTTATCGTCTCCCGCGATCATCTTTACTTGCCAAAAACGACGCAACGACGCGACAACTCGATGGCGGTCCCATTCTTGGCATCGCGAATACCGAATCTTCTAACTGCTACGCAGTTAACGCAATTATGTTTCAATTATCGTTTGATCGAGCCGTCAGTCATCTCGGAGCCGGCCCGTTCCGTGTCCGCCGCGATCTGCGACTTAAAGCAAACGTGTAATCAAGATGGCGGGGGGTCTCGCGCGCGCGGTCACCTTTGCGTGCCAAGAACGACGCAACGACGCAGCGGATCGGCAACGCTGTGCGTCCCGCTCTTGACGTCGCGAATATCTAATTTTTTAACTATGCTAGAATTAATATTTCAACGTTTCAATTACCGTTTGATCGAATCGCGTCGCCCTTCCGCAACCGGTCCGTCTGACACCCGTCGCGTTCGATCGCGTTCTGCGATTTGCGAATAACGATACGTGAAGTTGTTGAGACGGGGAGAGGGGGGGGGCGATAGAGACTAATTTCTCGCGCGGTCAACTTCACGCGTCAAGTGACGCGGCATTCGGCGGCATTCAAACATTTTTATATATTTTGAATAATAGATAGTATACGGATAGTATCGCCTTTTACGATTATTTCGCTTAATATAAATAAATTAAATATTCAAGATAAGATTTTCAATGGATATCTGAAAATATAGTCGTTGCTTTGTCAATTATTCACTCGATAGACATTCGGCTGAACAAGTATTGTGAAATATACATTAGAACGGATTATAATATTAAATTTAATTATTCGATATTTAAATATTGACAGTAAATAATAAATACAAGATTAATAGATAGATTTTACTTATCATTTAAATGAGTCACGACGTTTCATCTAGCATGTTCTGAATCATCTCTTTGTCGATTGTTTGCACGGTATATTTTTAGCCAAATAAATCTTGCGAAATAGGCATTCTAATGAAATAATAGATCATCAGTGTATATACAAATATCAAATCTATATTAGATATTAGTAAGAACGGATACATTGTTGTGTATTGTTCATATCATCGTTGCATATCAATGTAGATAGAAATACAATATCATGTTGTTTCGTGTCATTAATTGATTTTCAATACGATTTGTGAATATGCGACAAATCTGTATCTGTCTTAAGAAATAAATGCAGAGTTAATATACAGGAGATAAACAGAATAATATGAATATTTGACAAATATTAAGTATTATCTAGTTGTCTTATTAATAAAAAAAATGACGTATTATTTGTCTTTAATATAGATTCTATTCTTATTGGAATAGAGTTGTGTTTTAATAGATTAGCAACTGTTACAGTGCAATATTATATTCTTTTTTTTTAGCAGAATATCTTTTATATAATTGCTTATTTTTATATAATTATATCGAAAGAGGAAATTTATTTCTTACTTTGCTTTTTTTAGAGAGCTTTTTTAAAGATTACAAAAGGGGTATTTAAATCAGGCGATTGCATTAACCTAATAAGATATTGAAATTTTACAGAACAGATTTCACAATTTTGAAAATAGAATGAAAGGAAAATTTTCTTCTCCAAGCATAACATTTATAAGTAACTGAAAAATGTTCTGCTAAAAAAATAGTACAGCATTTCATTGATTACTATTTAAGCAATGAGTAATTACAATCACACAATGATAATTTTTGTATATTTATCAAAGTGACAAAATGTATTTAAAATCCATAAGAAAATTACTTTATGTTTTATTATTTGCTTGCATTAACGTTATATGAACCGTGCATATTTTTTCAGAATTATAGAAATATTAACTTTCATAAAAATATAGATAAAAAGTGTAGAAACAAATTGTAGAAATATTGATATTTTATAGAAAGTTTATAGAAATAAGAGAATTACATTATCTTACATACACGTTAAAATTTTAAAAGAAAGAAAAGAAAATTAGAATGAGATAAAACTTGGGAATTGATTATTGAAAATAAATCCATTACATCTATCTTTCAAGTTCTACCAGTGACATTTGCCATTTATTATCTACCATTACGGCAGACAGCGGTGATTCGACTTCACATCGCGCTTGCGAAATCGTTGAAAAGAGGAAAGGAGAATAAATTGAAAGTGATAATACCATACGCGGATCACCTTAATGCGCTGAAACGCCTTCTATATAGCTTTGATAAAGGGACTTTTCTCGTACGATTTCGCTTTTGCATTGTGATCACCGCAATTCTGCTGCCAAGGCTCATTACAAATCTCAAATGGTGCCAGTTGCCTCTGAAGAACACGAAAAGTTTCCGTACGTTTAAGCGGAATTTCCATTATTGAAGCATAACACTTATTTAAATTTAAGAATATGGTATACTTTATCCAACTTCCTTGTAATAGGAACTTCTTCGGGCTGAGCCAAGAAATAATAATCAGGGAGTATCCGTGAATATGCTGACGTACCCTATGTTGCTCCAATTTCTTCTGTCGATGAATTATTAACATTTATAAACTGCCCGATTTAGGAAAATATTTAAATTAGAAATTTTCTTAATTTTAGATACGTTAAATTATTCAACTTTTTGTTTGAATTTTACGAATGATTAAATGCAACTTTGAAATTATTATCCTCAAAATCTTTCAACGTACGATGAAAAAATTTATAATTTTATTATAATTATATAATTATATAATTTATAATTTTAGCTTTTCACTAATTTAATTTTTATTAATTTTTTTTATATGCTTTATGATTTGCGATACCAAGAATCTTTTATATAAAGCATTTTAACACAATATATATTAAAAATGATTATTTTTAAAATGCTTTTTAAATACTTTAAAGTTTTAAGTTTTCAACAAACTTATAATAATAATAAAGGCTAATAACATTTTATAGTCCTTTACATTATAAAAATCCTTTAGAAATCACGCTTAAAAAAAATCCTAGAAAAAATATATCAGCTCCAGAAATGTAACAAAAATTCTATTACTATTTTTAAATCCAACGAATGAAATTTATAACAATTGGAATGCTGATAAAAGGGTCATGTGGCATTCGATGTCTGTCGCGGTTCTGTTCAGATCCATCGTTTGATGTCAGCTTATCGATCTACGTGACTGACGATGTAACAACATTCGTCTTTTTGTATCTTCTGGAAAAAGCTATGCTATCTTTCTGACGTTACAGCTCACTGAAGTGATTCACAATACAACACGTTGCAATATGTACGTATTCACATTCACGTAGTGTAATATCAAAAACTCACATAAAAAGTATCTAAAACAGTGAAAAGATATTAACTGAAGATGCAAGAAGAAAGCTATTAATGTTTTTAAATATAATGAAGAAGATTCGAGAGAGAGGTTGCTTAATCATATTAAATTTCTAGATGCTTTGGAAGAAATTTATTCAAAAAAATTTGTTTTATTTATCTTATTATATTTTTATTTCACATAATTAAGCATATCTTTCAGCAAACTTATCTTATTATATTTTTATATCACATAATTAAGCATATCTTTCAGTAAATAAATTCTTCTTTAACACTATTTTTCATATCTTTTTATTAAATATTGTATTAAAGAATTAGACTAATAGGTTCTCACAATTGTAATATACTCTGATGATTATTTTCCTGAATCCATCTAAATATTTAATTTAAATTATAACGTTCAATAGTTCACTATTTTAGTTGTTGCCTGCGTCAGTAGCTACCCTTCAACGCAGTTATAGTATTCATGGACAGTTAGCCTTCCACATTACCCTTTCATACTACTCTCTCAGATCTTTGTCTTACCTATTTATCAACGTTTGTCTGTTCCAAGATTCAATTTTGCATTAATATTGTATATGTAGAGAAAATATACAGTTTAAAGAAATATATGTAAGAATGTTATATATGTATTAATCTCTGTGTGCAAAGATTAGACTAGTTCATCGATCGACATTTTATCTTTCTTTTATATAAATTTATTAAAATAAAATAAAAATAAGTGTTTATAGATATCTTTAAAGTAAAATATTTTTAAAGTAAAAAATATGTATCTATATTTATACATACATATGTAAGTATTTATAAATTATTGTTTTTACTAGTTTTAACATATTATAATCTATAAAGCCAACTTTTAATCTAATTTTTATTTTTTAGTTTAAATATTGAATTAAAATTTTATTTGCTCATTAATATGAATATGTGTCGTTAATATCTATATAATATGAACAAATTAACCGAACAAATACATTTTATAGAATACTCTTATGTAGACATGTTTGATTACATAATTTACGATTATTTTGTTTATTTATTATATTACATTTCGAGGATGTTTGTCATCATTGCTGATTAGCAAAGTCATTTATACTCCACAATTATCAATATCGTGCTTACTTATGCTTCTTCATATGTGAATTGTATATTTCATCATCATCGTTAATCATAAGCTTGTAAATAATCCGGATATTTTTGGTAAATATCGATTGAATGTACAAAAAATTCTGTACTCTCGTCATCATCTCATTAGGAAAAGAATCAACGAAATTTTGCCTATGAAAAAGAATATTTCAATGTGACAATGTAAGTTTGTTTCGATTTATCTGCTACAGGAGCTCCATAACATTTACATTTTTACAAGATTTTATTGAAAAATAAGTGTTGAATATTATATAGACACATATATCATTATAGTATGCTAGCAAAATGATAATTTCCTTGAGGAAAAACAATCATCGAAGGAATACATTAATGATAAAACTTAATAATCACTTAATAAAATCATACAAAAATGTTGATTTATTTAATAACTTTTATGAATAGATTTAATAACTGTTTCATGTCCATGTTAAAGTAAATTAATTCTATTATATGAACTTTAATATATTTCGGAAGTACCTCAATATATTATTTCACAAGAAAGTTTTAATTTAAATTTCTTCATGGGGTTCTGATTTCACTGAACAGTACTTTTAACGTGCACGAATTATACTGATGTACGTTCGAGGAGGGAAAAGAGAAAATACTCTCGGCGAAGTTCTACGGATATTACCGCAAGATTAATAACTCCCTTCCTTTCGATTTCGTTTCTTAGGACCGCCAGAAGAAACATATAGCCAGTTGATTACGATAAGGAAATTTCGGCTTGTAAATCTACGGAAATCCCCGATGTAGCCCCAGCAGCCGGGGAGAAGTCGGCGGGTGGTAGTGGGTCGGTGTGGGTCTGGCTTCCCCCGGGTATGTTTATCTATCGGGTGTGCCGTCTGAATTTAACCGCGAGCAGGAGGTGAGGGCTTATCTTTTATCGGAGATTCCCGGAGTTCGGAGACTGGGTTTGGCCGACAGCCAAAATGGTAATGCAACCCTCGCGCCAGCAGCCGCCACCGCCCGCGCCGCCACTCCTGAGCTTCATCAAATCACATATTCCGATATTCACTCTTCACTTCTTCGTACAACTCTTTCCTTCGCGGCCGAGGTGACGAGAAGAGCAGATGAAATAGATAGGGAAGATGTGAGATTCGATGTAGCATCTGCAACTCTTCGCTGCGCGTTTCAAGAGAGTTTTGTCATGCGTTGCTCACAAACTGATAATATCTTTTAGCCATAAAAACAGATATTAATATTTTTGCATTTATATATTATAACATATTAATGAAACGATTTTACATAATGCTAAATTCCAAATACATTGCAATGGATCCCTTTAAACCGTTAAAATTTCATTAATACTGTTATATTTCTGCATAATATTACATATCGTTTATATATAAAAAGTAGTATAAATTATATTGTACAAAATTAGGTGATAACAAAAAATATAATATAATAAAGCAATGAATACATATGTGTAAAAAGCAATTGATAATAAAAATTATTTAGCAAAAATTAAAGCAAGTATTCAATAATTAAAATATTTTCACAAAAGTGTTGGATAAATTTAGATTATAATAATTGTGTGTAATTATATCAATTGTGAATTAGAATTAAAGAACTTAAAAAAGAGAAATTATATAAAATTATAAAATAAAATGAATAGAATAATATAATATTCAAGAGTTATAAAAAGGAGAATAATATAATGTCCAAAAATAACAAAGAGGAATATCACTTGAATTATAAGTGTAAATATTTGTTGATGTGCAAAAGGGAAATAAATTCAAAGACGGATAAAACACATTCACATGCGTATACTACATATTTGCTGCGTGAATGACGGTTTCAATTTAATAGAATACAGCGTGCCGGTATAAACAGAGATGAAATTTTATAGAAGCACGACTTTACCCGAGTGCAGCTTTACACAATAATGAAATTCTATTTTTCTCTCCGCTCTTGCTTTCCCGTACCGCAGACTGCTTGGCATTCTGATCTTCTGCCTTTTCCCTGATACGAAATAAAAATGCCCACGGTGCGTTTTGATTGCACCGTCACGACGTTTTCAATCCAAATATCAATAAAGAAACTTTTCATTAAAATCGCTAGGCTCTCGCTTCAAGCTAGGCTGCTGTCAAACGCTGCCAGTCGAACGATACAACGTAATCGACAATCTATTTTTCCGAAAGGCAAAGGGGTGTACAAATCCGTTTATAGTCCGCAGTCTTTTCACGTCTATGACAACAGCTGGTGATTTCCGTGATCATCTTCAGAAATCATTGAACAGTAATATCGGAAAACAATTTCGTAGGATGTAGATTCACCATCTTGTAGGACGTGTGATAAATGTGAACCTGGAAAATCACGAGTTGCCCAAAGGCCGTTCTTTCGCGTTTGGGAAAATAAGTGACTGCGCACAACGGGAAACTGTGGAATAGCTACCAAGGCAAAATGGTGGTAAGAAGAATCTCATGTTCGTGACTTTAACGTACTTGCGTTGACGTCGAAATGTATGTGTAGCAGTTAAGTTGAAATACGATAAAAATGTACTATAAATCCACATGCCTTCTCCTTCAGTACAAGAAAATTCACCTGATATAGAGTAACTGTATCGATTACATCGACCTCATCGGAACTGAATGAATTTTAAATAATTTCCATGCATTCGATATGTTGGAAGATATTATTTTCATAAAAAATTCAACATTTCGAAAATACCAAATAAACACACAGATATAGAATGCAATATAATCGTTGATCTTTTACTTCAAAAGCGACATAACTAAAAAAAATGATTTTCTTAACTAAAAAAATGAGTTATTAGTGTTATTACTATGAATGAGTTAGATAAAGATTATTTTATCAATCATCAAAAGTAAACTAACTTAATTTCATCCATTCACAGTCTATCTGCTAAGTAGGAATTGTGGGAGTTCTTTTCATAATACTTTTTCAACTTTTTTATTTTCAAAATGTCAAGGGTGACATTTTGAAAATAAAAAAGAGAGTCTTCTACAAAGAACATATAGAATTAAGACAATTTTGGTGATGGAAGTTTGAAGAAGAAATTATTTCATTTAAAATTTAGTTATTTTAGTTGATCAAAGTATAATAGTTACATCTTGGTAGAATATCAACATTGTCACAACTCAAAAAATTTCTTGAGGATGTTAAAATGAAAATAACAAAAATTTTTGATGGCATTTCTAAGAGTATATTCTTTTTTCCAATATTATTTAATTAGTCAATAATTTCCAGTTAAATTAAAAAATAGATGGTTTTTCTCTTTTTCTGAAAACTTAATTATTTTAATTGTGTCACTTTTGAAATAAAGGAACGATGACAAAAGCAAATTATACAGAAAAATTATTATTATTATTATTATTATTATTATTATTATTATTAATGTTAATTATTTTATCGTAAATAAAACGTTAATACACACGTATGTATTTATACATACATGTATCTTTTTTCTTTAAAATATTAAAAATACTAAAAACGAAGATTTCATATAAATTACCAGAAATATAAGAACGATTCATAAATTGTCAAGAAATGCAAAACTGAATAACAAACTAATTTCATATGAAACAATACTTTCTTTATTAAAGAGTTAAACACTTTTCCTCGAATTGAGTATGATAGTACCGTGTTCTACAGCGATAGAACAAGGGGAATTTAAATTTTACTTTTAAACAATACCAGAGAAAACGCTTCGTATCACAGGCATTACGGTCCCATCAGATAATTGCTTCTTGTACTGAATGAGAGAAAAAGGTATAAGAAAAGAGAAGAAAGAGAAAGAGGAAATAGAAGAGAGAAAGAAAAAAAAAGAACGGAAATTAAACGGATGACTCGCCGTGTGTTCATACTTGTCTCCACGTCGTGGTCAAGAAGCATCTGGAAGATAAGCCATCCTTTGAAGAATCCAAGGGAATCGGTATCACAAGGGTCGCAAAGCGTCCATAGAGGGAAAATTTAATTTCGACGATGTGTGTCCGCAAAACGAATGCAACGATAGCCCCCGTGAATAAAGCGCGTCATCTTTCGCGATATATATGGCCGTAAAGGGAAGGCGTGCAACACGGCGGAAACGGAGTCCAAATAGACCGACAATCGATTCTCTGCCATGCAAAATCGCACATAGCGACAAAGAGAATAAAAAGAAATAGGATACGAGAATGGAAAAGAGAGAAAAAGAGAGAATTGAAATAATAATGGGAAGGAGAGAGAGAGTGTGATTGAAGGAAAAGGTAAAAGAAAGAGACGGGGGAGATAGAGATAATGAGTGAAGAGAAAGAGAGAAAGTGAGAGATAAAAAAAGAAAGCAAGAATTGGAAAGAACAAATAAAAAAGAAAGGTGAAAAAATAATGGATGACAAAGAGAGAGTAAGAGAGAGAAAAAGAAAAAAGGAAAAAGGAAGAAAAGGGAAGAGGGAATTAGAGCGAGACAAAATAAGAGAAAATGAAACACAGAAAGAGAGAAAATTATTAAATTATTTTTCAATTATTTTTTAAAATAACATAGGTCTAATAACTATCTTCATTATCTTGTAATTTTTATCCTTAAAATTCATCTGCATTTTTAAGAATAATTTGTGAAATTTTTAATAATCAGTAATTATCAATTATTAAGCGTTTGTTATGAAGATGATTCAAATTTATTATAGATTTCATGACTATTGCACAGTTTCACATTTCTGAATTATTATTTGTATATATAAAATGGTGAATGGTGGCAGATATATCTTGGCAAAGGACCAAGTCTCTAATGTTAGCTAGCAACAACGTGAAGCACTGGGTAAAGCATTGCAAAATTATCGTCACTCAGGAATTTATTGTTTGCTACGAAAGCGCCAAACACCTCGGTGACGTCGCGCGAGAAAGAACTCTTCTTTACTTTTTCGTTACTACTTCTTTCTTTTTGCTTGTTCCTTTGTCGTTGTCCGCCCCGCCTCTTTATACTGTAGCCCATTTTTCCGATATCATTGCGCGCGTATTCAGCTTTGCCTCGATTCGTGACTGGCGCACACGAAAATCCAAGAAATAAAGTAAAGTCGCTTCTTTCCAAAGACTAGCTTCCGCAAATATATCTGGTGGAGTCTCAATGCTGTTTCAAAGACAGTTTGCAACTTGTCAAGTCGAAAAGGTCATCCTTAATTCGGAACGAAAGAGCTTTGCCCCTTCAGAGTTAGCGTAATCAATTCACGTCAACATGAAAGAGTAACAATGCCTTTGATATATTCTGATCGCTCTCATTTACCACACAAAAACTTCAACCCTTCATTATTCTTAATCCTTTAATCTCATTTCTAACAATATATATTAAAATATTACAAAATATTTACTTTGGTGTTAAGAACAAGACATTTACTAAGACAATGCTTTCAGAATTTTACGAATAAACACAAAAACGGCTTTCAAAAGGTACGACAAAAAGAAGTTAAAACATGAAAGAGGATTAGGATTTCTACAGATAGAAGCGCGTTATTATATTACTTGTCTAGAGATATTTCAGAGATCTAATAAATTTTCAACGAGATTAAAATGAATCATTAACTATCTTACTGTAACGGAAAGCTCATTAATGCAACGTATCTCATATTTACCAGGAACAAATATAATTTTTGCTCAAACTAACTGGCTGACTGTTTTACTTGACATTTCCGCAATAATCCTTTGTCCATTACGACCATTGGTTTTATTTGTATCGTATCTCCAAAAGTTTTACTACGGCCAACCGAATATAATCGAAAGGATCATTCTTTTTTTTCAGGAGGAGAGAAAGGAGTTCGTAAATAATGTGGCGGTCCTTCGCTTTCAAATAAATGAACCGTGTCGCATGAAAAGGCAAAGGAAGCAGCAGCTTCTTAGTCGCAAAAACAAAATCCGTCAGAACTCCGCGAGTTGGCCATGCATGATGCAACCCCCGAGATGTTACCGTGGAATATTTTCATGACGCATTTCCACCCGGGCGTACGATGCTTTATCGCGGATGCCGAAGAACTGTGCAAATTTATGGAAATCTTGAATATGTATTGGATAAAAGTGTTTTATGGAATGAGCAGGGACGGTTGCGTTGCCAAATATCCGGCGGATTTAATCCGTTCCTCGCGAGAATTGCGAGAATAGTGGAAATGTACTCGTGAATGTACGTCTCGCAATGAGATAGCATCGCGGGATTTATAAACCCGCTCTCGTTCATACAATTTTACTTTTCATTCCATTGAGAATGTTGGCGGATTCGCAAATGCGATAATCGAAACATCATTCGATTCTCAGGAATAGTTCCAGTTATAAAAAAATGCGAATAAGTAATTCTAAAGAGTCGAATCTTTGACTAACATTTATAACATGTCAAAATCAAATTGCATATTGTTTATTAATCGTAAAAAATTCTTACAGAAATTTAATACATTGAATAACAGTACTTTTAATATTCAAAATAAGTAATTAATCACCTTTCAGTGTTAAGTTTTACAATTTAATTTTAACATGTTTTATATGTTCGTTTAAATTCAAAGAAAGATATTCGATTTTTATTATGTGTGTGATTAAATAATTTTACAAAATAAGTTATTTCTAATATTAAAGTATCAAATTGGAAATCTAACGGAAAAGTAAAAAAATAAAAAATATAATGAAATAATCTTAATGTCTAAGCATTGCTAGTTTCCTAATTATGTATAGTAATATAATCTAATTATTATACTATAATAACATTTAACTATTATTAAGAATCGATATTCTTAACTATGCCACTTGGATTCTCGCACGTGGGAGTCGCGCGCTTTAATAGAGATTATATAAAAACTGAAATATAATTTTATAATATAATATTTATATAACGATAGCATTATCTTTTAAAAGAAGTATAAGACATTGATTAAAAAGAATGTGTAAAAATTCTTTACATCCATAATTAGACTAGAGTTATTTATAAGTCGTGTAGATCACTTAGAAGATAGGACGACATGGTGTTGCGAAAGTTAAATGGAAATGAGTTAAGCTGGTAACAGGCGATAAGCTAAAGTCTCGATTGGCCTTTGAAGTATGTTGATAATGGCATGTCATTGTGATCGAACTTCCCCAAGAACTAATCTCATAAAACGCTCTTTCGAGAGAATTTTGAACATCCTTGTTCAGAACATACGTAAAAGTCAGGTGTTTTGCAGGTTTATCTTGATCTGTATCATTGAATTATGTAAAAAGTTCTCAAATTACAGTTTTCTTAAGTGATGCTCATCTAACATTAAATTAAAAAAAAATTTCAATTTTTATTTTGATAAAGTTGATACTTTTTAATTTCTAAAAAATAATCAATTTTATTAAAATAATATTATGTTCGAACGAAAATGTGTAAAATATGATATGATGAAAAATGTGCATCGATAAGACTCTTTTTTGTCTTTGCTGACATATAATATCTTACTTTATAAATCATGTAATAAAAGAGAGTCTTGGCGTTGCTAACCGATCGTTATCCTAGTCGAGAATTTCACAATGAAGTAGTTCGTATAACTTCTGTTCTGATCAAGCTGCATTCTACGAAAACAAAGTGTATTCACGACGGAAGAAAATTGTTACCTCGCCAGTCGCTACTGCATGCTGTAAAGCAGAAAGAGTTTTTACTTTATAAATATATTTGCTCTCTCTCTCTCTCTCTCTCTCTCTCTCTCTCTCTCTCTTTCTGACTTTATATATCGTTTGAAAGATAGATCTTTTATATTAATAAATAGAAGTGCTTTTAAGAAGTTTTGGCGAGACAGGAGTTAAGGCTCTCTTCACATTTTTTATTTATTGCATATTTCTTCATCTTTTAGCCTTTGCAAATGATATGTTTAATATCAATTGATGAACTATTATTGCAATATGATGTAATTTTCACTCGCTATTTTAAATAAAATTATTTGAAATATGTCAAGTACTTATCATAAAATGCCTACGAACGTATTAAATTAATATAATATTAAAAAATACAAAATAATGCAAAACGATGATTATGAAAATTGAAAAACGCAAAAAAGAAAAATAAAAATATATAATTTATTTGATTAAAATGTGATTGTTAAATATTAATTAACGATCAAGTTTTAATTAATTTGATTGATATCGTTAAGTAGATTCTAACATTACCAAGATTAAATGCTGACGATCGTAAATCTTCGCCGTAAAAGCTAAAGAATCGTGTCTGATTTATAACCTACAGTTAAGTTAACGTACGGCGATGTCGAAAAAGCTGCGGTAATATATGTCGTAAATTGAAAAGTAACCTCTACCGAGGGAACGCGGCTGACCTGTTAATTCTTGATGATCGTTTTATCGAGTCTTACTTAATTCAGCGTATCGTCCCCCTTTACTTACTGGCGCGCGGAAAGTTACCCATGAGATAATTAAACTCCTAGCTTGGCCCGAATGCCCGGCAAGTATTAATAGAATTTATAATGGTCTTTTTGTGAAGACACTTTTAAGCCGGCGAACATGAAACTCTCTATAGACGCGGCAAATCAGAGATCGTTTTTGAATGACGATGAAATGCGATACAAATCTTTTCTGCATCTATAATAAGACAGGTTGAAAATTGTTAAGGGAAACTTATGTACGTGAAAACGAATATGTGATTTCTTATAATTTTGATATGCAAATTAACAATGTTATTTATACGGAAAAAATAGTTTTTTTTAAGTATGTAAAAATTTAGTTATTCACAAATCTTAAATTTTGTTGAGCCATCAAAATAATCATGTAGCATTTCTAACAATAACTACTGTTCAAAGTTTTGATTCTAGCACTAGTTTGAGCGTCCTACGTAATTATTTTGATCCAACAAAATAATTTATATTTTCAGTTAATATTTTTACAGCGGTATCTAGCTCAAATAAACTTCAGAAAATACATACACTGTTTTTCTATTACATTAATTTTTTTATATACGCAAATGTTAAAAGACATACAATTTTCACATTCAAAATTATCATTTTTCTCGAAAATTTTCTCTACGAGTCAATAAAGAAAATTTATCTTGTGATTTTAAGCTGCTTTCACGAGAAAGAGCTTCCTCGCCGAGTACCACGATTTACTGTATACCTTGTACAGATTTATAGCTGTGTGGTGAACTCACTGAATATCTTTTGACGTCAATGATTTTCGCGATTGCCGAATTTCTTCGAGAGATAATTCGATTCGACGCGCGGTTTGTTATGCCGTACGAATGTGCACAATGACAATGACGACGACGTTTTCGGAATACTCTTATTCCTGTCCAGCGTCCCGGGATGAATTGGATTTTTACGGCCACGAAGTAGATTAAGGAAATAAGGGGTAAAAGGAGCTGCGGCTGCGGCTGCGGATTCGAGAGAATGAGTGACGCCGACCGGAATCGAATAACAACGCTTTCTTGAGAGTACCTCAGCTTTAGGAATAATAAGGAGTTCGTTCCCCCGAGATCGAGAAAATCGATCGCACCCTATCACGTCCATCTCGCATTATTGCTACCGGCTGTTTCCGACAACCCGCTTCCATCCCTCTCACGTGACGACGCCGACATCTGAATATGGCCACTCTTAACAGGATATTGTGGTTCTGTGGTCAGGACTGAATTAAAAATTTTATAAATAAAAAATCAATCATAAAAACCGGTATTTATAGTCCATTCTTATTTTAAGATTCTCTTAAATTAAGTAATATTTTAAGATACTTAAGTAATATTTTAAGATACTGTTCTGTGATTGGTTTATGATCTTCTAAGACTATACGACGATCTTAAATGTAAAAATACTGACTATGAATATCAAGCATAAACACGTTAAACTTGTATACCTTTTAAAATTCCGAAATTTCTCGAGCGTATATTATATGCAATACGATGATCTTAAGTAATTAATAATAATTTATGTCTTTATATATTTTTTAAGTAATCAATAATAATTTATATTTTAATTTTATGCAAGCATTGAAGAAATCTCATAGAACAAACGATTGGTTTGTAAATACACGGAAAGAATTTTATGAAAGGATAATATAAAAATACAGCTATAGATCTGAAAATAATTTTGTTGAACTATCAAAATAATTAAAATTATGAAAAAGGCTTAAGTATCGATGACAATGCTGCAAAATTTTGTAGCATTCTAGCAATCAATTTGAAGATCCTACATGATTTATTTTGATGATTCAAA
>Ga0157364_1001462_pt1 | contig 20144 bp, 4 predicted proteins | sample AttsexASBM2_FD_111476 | JGI IMG/M metagenome (GOLD analysis project Ga0157364, IMG submission 111476) | Fungus gardens microbial communities from leaf cutter ant in Ribeirão Preto, State of São Paulo, Brazil - Atta sexdens ASBM2 | ecosystem: Host-associated > Fungi > Mycelium > Unclassified ...
TCTCTCTCTCTCTCTCTCTCTCTCTCTCTCTCTCTCTCTCTCTCTCTCTCTCTCTTTCTCTTTCTCTCTTTCTCTTAGCCTTTCAGCTCTCGCAGCCTTTTCTGATTGCGACGTGTTGAAAGAGCGGCGTCCGCTCGTCTAATTTGAAGCTACGAAACTCCTTTAATTCGTAATTATAAGATTTTTACTCATATAAGCGCAAAAATCATGAATTTTGTTCCTCTTAAATTCAAGCTCATATGAATCTGCTTCGTCGTGAAGAAGATTTTCGGGGATCGCGGAGTTGATTCTAAACAGAGATTCAACACGTTTGACGATCGATTGCGAGATTTGCCAGGAAAGATGGTTGCCGGTTGGCAACCTCGAGTCAACGTCGTCGCGGCGCAGGTAATTCGCAGATTGACAGATTAAGCCGGCTAATTACGGGGCGGGAAGGAGCGTGCAGCGGTAGGGGAACACGAAATTACGCAAACGTACTTCTTGAGAAATCTACAAATTATGTGTATAACGATGACGGAGCGTGGCACGCGAGCGACGTGCGTTTCCTCGCTTTGACCTCTTAATTTCTCTTTATTAACCCTTTAGCCGCAACGCACATTCAGCGAGAATTGGAATACTTGTAATGAAATTTCGAGTTTTTGATAATAAATTTAATCGTTACTGTGCAATTGCAATGCCTTTTTACCTTGTTTGTCGGTAATTTGAAATAAATTCTACGTGCAATGTGTATGAATGTTGCAAGAGAGAATTGATATAAACTAGATAAGATTTGTTATACGTTAGATATGTTTGAATGTATTGGAAATTAATAGTTATCGTAAGAAACATAATATAAATTTTGATAACTAATGATATGGATTTAATTCTGCTATTTTGTTCAGCTTTATTTGATCCAATATGTAATTTATTTTCTTAAGTTTTTCTTTTCTAATATTTGATGACTTTGTTTGTTAATGTAAGATTTTTTCTGTGAAAACTTTTTATTTTTTAGAATTTTTTAATCAACTGGACCTAAACGACATGATTGTAAGTATAATAAATTTGAACAGATTAGCATTGACACCGATAGTGTTAAATTTATGATGTAAGAAGCTCTTTTTATATCATGATTAAATTCATGTTAAATCTATGTCAAAATCACGTCCACGTTTTTTAGTGTGTAGTTCAAGACAAGATTTAATTTTGGAATAGATTGCAATACATTTTTATAGAGAAGAGAAGGGCATTTGTCGAAGCGTCGTTCGCTATTTCGAAAATCCGCATTCGCCGCGCCCCGACTAATTGAACGGACGGATACAAGCGCGGACGGCGAACAATAGCATTATCGCGCGCGCTCCACTTTCAAAACTATCCCTGTCGCCGTCGTCGCGGCGAAGCCGCTACTCGGCACCGAGTCCTACGCGTGTTACGAAAGAAATACTTATAGCTGCGAGAAAAATCTCCCGTGCACAAACATGAGGCTAATAATCGTGCCAAGTCCAACCAACCGCGTCTGTCGACCGCACATGTCACTGCGACTTGAGATTTTATCGAACGGTCTCGATTATCGGTGCTCACCGGTATAATCTATAATGTAACTCGTTTTGGAACTAAATTATGCATAGGGACGATTTCATGTAGGATTTAAAAAATAATAAATCGATGACGTGTCAGGAGTGAAAAAGAGTTCCACTTAACGTTTACGTGATCGATTGTATCGAAGGGAGTTACTTGCGGATTCGCACGATGCTAATATCCAAAGATCGTTCGACGAAGGAATCCATGCTTTGAATCCATCGATCGATTAAAATATCGAGTCATCCGTGATGATCAACAAGCTCATTGGGGTTCCTGATCGAAAAATCATCTCTTCGCTGCGAAGACGCGCGAATTTCTTCGGTCAAGGTATAATAGAACTCTGCGAAAGAGAAATGGAACTGTGTACTCACATATTTTTCTCTCCTCCGTGGAACGTAGAAGAACTCTTGCCAATCGAGTCGGCGTCGGGCACAGCGGGACGATCTCTTCTCGACTTGTTTTGTTCCTTGTCTCGCGGATCGGCTCTCACCGGGTCGCGCGAACTTCGCGATCGATCGGAGAACGAAAGAAAGAACGCGGGGGAGGTTCTTGTCCCTGTCTCTCCTTCTTTTGTCTTCCCTCTCTTTTTTTTTCTCACGCGCGTGCGATTACGCTCGTTGCAAAGGACCGTTGGCGATCGGGATGAAGGTTGGGTCGTGTGTCGAGATGGAATCGCCGGGGCCCCGCTTATATACCCATTTACCCACCCGTGCTGACGACCAGGATCGTGTAAGGGGGCCCCGATCCTCCTCGCCGATCGAGCTACCGGGAGGGGCCCCTCTTTTACTCTTCTCTTCGCCCTTCTTGGACTCTCTACTTACCTTATCTCTCTCCTTGTCCTGCACCCTCTCTCTTTTTCTTCCTCCTACACCGCTTCTCGTATTTCTGCCTCTCTTTCTCTCTCTTTCTCTCTCGCTCGCTTCTGCCTTTTCTTGACTTGCTCGCCGATTTCTTCGCTCCTTTCTGTTCCGGACCACGACTATGCCCGGCACTTCATGCTTGGTTCATCGAGATGATCTTCGCCAACGGATTCATAACACGGCTCGTGTTGTGCTGACCCAATGGGATCACGCCTTGAACGAGCTTAACCCTGCCAACATTGTACTGTACGTTCAGCTAAGAGCGGGAATGTCGTAATAGATAGCCGACTAAGACTTCCTATTATTACTTCGCAGTTATTTGTACGTTATTCCAATTTATATAAAGTTAATTAATTCGCATGATGTGCTTGATTATCTAAAACGACGTAGTTAAAGGGTTAAATTATTTATTGTAACGAATGGTGATAGTACGAATATTAATAGTACGAAAAAATTAAAAATACATATATTTTCTGAAAAGGGATGCCTGTAAGTGCCTTTTCTGGTTATAATTAAAATTTATAATTAAATACTACACTGTTAGAAATATTTTTAAATTTCGTTAACTTTTTAAGTTACACAATTTGAACTTAATTTCATGACATTACATTAAATTTAATATCTTTATAAAAAATATATTTGTGTACATGTACATAAAATTTAATGTATTTTTTATGAAAATTTATGAAATTTAATGTACTTTTCATAAAATTTTATTAAAAAGTACATCAAATCTTATAAATTTAATGTTAACACGTTCATTACATTTAAGTAACTATTGTAACTTAATTTTTAGTTAAATCATTCATTACTTTTATTTTCGTTCGTAACCATGAGCTTCATCTACATGTAAAGGAAGTTCGTGATTACATACATCTAACAGTGTAGTTGTAGAATTCTTAACAATAGTTAGAACAACAATTATCATATCTTGTATCATTATTGACTGTAACAAGGGCCTTGAAATTTGCTGACACAGGGTTTTCTTATCAATTTCTTATACACAACAATTTAAAAATATTCAATTTTTTATATATATATATATATATATATACAATTGTCCTTACTTGCTATTGGTTGCTGTGGACGCACCTGTACATCTGGCATGACGTGTTGCGTTTGTGTTTTAAAAGCATTCATTTGGAATCATTCAATATTGGAGCGGAAGTGTAATGCCAAAGCTACATAGGCTGTATGGAGCAACCTTGAATATATTTAAAAGGTTCAGTCAACATTTATCTTTCAATTCGATTAAAGAAGATTTAAAAAACCGATAAACCGCAAATAAAAGATTTTTTAAATAGATTTTTAATCGAGAAAATTATCAAGAAGAATTGTACAGCTAAACATCTTTGTGAAATAGATATACTTGTCTTAAAAAGTACTTCTGTCAGGTTTCATTTTTCGATAAAAGGAGAATTCTATTAAATAATCCAATCTGTTGCGTTTAATAGTTTATTCGACTATTAAATATAGTAGTACTACTAAATGTAGAATTATCAGCGATATAATAGGTTATTATGCTCTTCTTCTTAACTTGATTTGATATATCTTTTTCGAGCAAAATTTGTGTCTGTTTTAACGTACGTATTTTTCTCTCATTTGCAGCGAAGCTCTCTCAATGAAAGTAAACGAATCTCGTACGTGCTCGACATGGCTAAATGACTGAAAGCGCTCGATCAATGTCATTTTATTTTTAATCCTTAAAAAAGGAAAGAATTCTTTTCATATTCGGAATTATTGAAACATAAGAATTACAAATTTTAAACAAAATATTTCTTGATATAATTAATATACAAACTAAATCTTTTTAGGAATACAAAAAAGAAGGAAATAAAAATTTTCTGCGTTTAAAAGTTTCTATTTAAAAATTATTTGTTTGATCAAATATTATCGACTAAAGAAATAAATAAACATAACTTTTTCTCGTAGATGTTCATAAGTGCAAATTTTTATTGATTTGCATCGTTGATTTATTATGATTTGTGTCACGCCGGAAGGCTCGTGCATCATTTTACGCGTCGCGAATATGTTACGAACTCGATAAACCATGCGCTACCAGGTAAATTGTTTTATCTTTGTCGCTGTGATTCATCGAGGAACGCTCGATGAGTCGTGTATACGCGTGTGATACACGCGCCAGTGCGTACGTATGTATGAGCACTATTATGTAAACTGTTGTTTTACATGTAGTTCCTTCTCGTATGCCAATGCAACAGTTCCTCATCAAAAATTAATTTGTTGAAATGTGTTTTGCCAAAATATGGATTCAATCGATAATTCACTCGAGTCAGTTTCTACTCGAACTCAGTTTCTATCAGAGATTACCACTTATCAATACTATACACTAAATTATTTACATTCTAATAAAATTGAGTAAATTTCAAAATTGAGTAAATCAAATTAAAAAAATAGATCTTACAGAAAGTTAAAATAAATATTCTGCATGAAACAATGGTTTTCTTGAAGTATATATAAATTTAGTTAGATATAGATCTAAAAATAATTTTGTTTGGGCCATTAAAATAATAATACAATAATTATATAAGAAATAATTATATAAAATAATAAGTTTGAGCATCTTTTATACATATATATGAGACATTCAAATTGATTGCTAAATTGTTATAATTTTTTTGTATTGTCATCAACATGTTCTACATAAGTATTCTATGTAAGTGTTCTGCATAATTATTTTGATAATTCAGAATGCTTAACTGTTAATGACTATGCTTTAAAAAGTTTTAACATTTTAGCAATTAGCGTCCTACATAATTATTTTAATCCAAACAAAATTATTTTTAGATCTGTGTTTAACTAAATTTTTAGATATCATCTCAAAACCGTTCTTTTTGTATAGCTGCTATGCAACAATTATGCACTGAGCTACAATTATAAACTAAGCTACAATTGATCTTTTATTACAGAAAGATCTTTTAATCGAAAGAAATTGATAAACCGAAAAAAATATATACTTAAATATTTATTATTACCTATTGAAAATAATTATTATATAATTATATTGAATATTTATTCAATGTATCAATCATATTTAATATTTTTTCATTAAAATTTTTTCAAGTCCCCGAAGATGGTTTATTAAGATTTTTTTATTTCATATAATTTCTATTTAATATAATTATCATTTTTATATTATTTTTTAAACAGCATTGTTTTCGGTCCATCTCACTCGATCTTGCTAAATTTACTCGAGGTTATAGTTGAGATTTAAACGTGATTTATATGATTGTCGTAGCTATTTAAACTGCATCTTTCGCATATTTCTCTTACATTGTTCGAAATTTACGTTAAAATAATATACTGTGATATTTCCTATTTATGTGATTATTACTTAATATTCGACTCTGATCACAATAATGTCAGTAGTTTTCCTCTATCTTCATCGAGTACACCAAACTAGAAGACCCGTTATTCATACACTGATTTTTTTCGTCGATATGGTGATTTTTTTTATGTTCGTGAATAATTAATATGCGATTTAAATCGTGAATTAATTTTGACTGTGTATTATATCTTATTCAAATCGAGAACGATGACCTTACCTCATTTATTCACTTCTGTTGCATTATAACTTTGACAAATTTCACATTATTTCTAATGCTTTGTAAATACAGGAAACATATAAGATGAAAGAAACAAATTTTGTATTCTTTTGCACGAAAAGCATGAGGTTTTGCTTCTCGATTAATGGCGCGACTTAAGTTTCTTGAGAATACAAATCATAAATATTTTTTCATTTATAAAAGTAATATTTTTAATTATCAATTTACTTCTTTAGGAAATTATAAACTGTGTATCTATTTTCGCCACTGTCAGCCAAAAGTATAATTCAGCTCGTTAAAATTAGAATGTAAAATGCCTTCTTTATTATTATTAGCGCTCTTCTTGATATCGTTTTGTAGTACCGTGCTCTCTTCCTGGATTCTCACAGTTGTTAGACGTCAGCTTTATAACTAGCTATTTTCAACCGTTATATACCGTTAGATTAATATACATTTATTCAGTTTTTGTTTTGCAAACAAAATAGATTCTTTATACATTTATATATAGGTACTTCTGTGTATAGTCACAATATATTTAAAAATCTTAATTTAAGATAAAATCTTTATCTTTTTTAGCTCCAAATAAGCTTGTAATGAATTATTTTACATATTTATATTTTTAAGAAAACAAAATCAGTTCTATATAAGTTTATAAGACTATTTTATACGGGATACTTTATATTTTATTAATATATTTTATAAATATATATGTTATAAAATTTTTTGCTTATTTTAAAAAAATGAAATTTTATACATAAATACACAACATAAAATGACACAAAAAGAAATGAGATACACTTCTTCGAATACTAATCTTGTTCGTTTACGAGATTGTAAAGAAGATTGATCGTGACAGTAGATATACTGCCGGGAGTCCCGGTATAATTCGTTTCTGGTATAATTATTGCAATGCTGATGATTACAGTGTAATCGCAGTTCTCTGAGAAAAAGTACACACGTATATGTTTTTATATTGGTTTTTATGGCGTTCTAGGCGCCGTTCCTTTGGCTTGTCTCTTTAACGGCGCTAATTGCGAATGACGTCCGGCTCCGCGTGTCACGTAGTAGCTGGTAAATTTTGTGTATTAATTCCGGAAAGCGTCTTTACGCAAGCATCTGAAGGACGACGACGACGATGGTAAAGATGCGAGGTTAAAAACGATATTCTATTTAAATTATTGAATTGGGACAAGGATATCAGGTATATACGAAGAAGACTAATACATAGTTAGAATTCTATGAGATTATTAAAGATTCCCGCGAATGATTGAAGCCTTCGTCCATAATTCCGCATAACTAATATTAATCTCGGGATTCTTGAATTTAAAAATTCAATAAATAGGTATGTCCGACAAATGTGAGAGTCACACATAATCAGGGCGCACTTAAATCTATTATCAGTTACAGTACAATCAATTACAAAACTTTAAAGGTTTCGAGTCATTTTTTATTCAGCGATTATAACAATATAAAACCCTATTCTAACAATTTTAATTTATGAATTAGAAATAAAAAATTAATACATTGTGTATAAAGGATCGATTGCTTTGCTATGTTAAATATTGTATATTAAGTTTTTCCAACACACACAACACATTCGAAGAAAAAGAATGTATACCACCAGTATTTTATAGTTTTCGGCAAAATAAATATAAAATAAAAACATTTAAAAGATACGCAGAAGTACAATTATAAATTTAATAGGGCAGTGTAATAATGTTACTACATTTTTTCATATTTAAAATGATAAAAATTTCTTGACAACATTTCTTTTAACAGAACGAAAAAATTTTGCATCCTTTCTTTTGCGACCTTCTCTGCGCAGTGTCATATTGCACGAAAACTGAAATTCGGAGTATGCGAAATTCCCATTAAATTGATTCGTCACACCACTTTCGTCTCATTCATCCCTGGTGAACAATGCCGATTAACACAGACACGATTCTTCACAGTCCAGCACACGCATCGAGGACATCGCTGGTGCGCACATAAAGTCGGAATTTTATTACCTTATATTATAGGAGAACCGCGGTCTGCGATATTTCATAGAAGCAAGAATTTCGCGAATAAGTCTGCTTGCTGTTTGATTTTCATTACGCACAATGATCTGTTCCGCATTGTTTTATATTATCCCAATGTTTTTTTCTTGACTGGAAAATTTACAAATGATATCTTTTTATTATTGTTTCGCAAAAGAATTTTCCTTAACTGAATCAGTTAAAATATCGTTTGTAAATTTTCCAGTCAAGTGTGCGACGTCGATAATCAACTTGTTAAGTAATCGTCTCGTCGGTGATGAATCATGAACTGCCAATAAGATTTTTTTAGCAATATCTTGACGCGAAATGCGTCGAGAACACTGTTATATCGATCTAGACGATCTGAGTCGTGAACAATTTGTAATAACTATTATATTTATAATATCATAATATCAATGTTTGAATTCAATCATGTTCATAAACGAATATACAATATAAATAAATCCTTCAATTATGCAGTGATTTAAAAAATCTTAATGTAACATATCGATTGGTTATTCTGTCTCATATTTACTACTCATAATTTTTTATCATTTTTTAGAGCATTAATTAATTTTATTCTTTTCTTACACGGAATTCAAACGGTATTCAAAAGTTAAAATATAAATATGAAAATAATTTTATTGAACTATCAAAATAATTATGTAGGACATTCAAATGAGTTATATTGCAAAAAAATTTTTTTTGACATTCTAACAACCAGTTTGAGTGTCCTACATAATTATATTTTGATGATCAAAAAATAAAAATTTTTTAGATCTGTATATAGCTAAATTTTTATTTCAGCAAAATTATTTTTTTTATAATAGACAAAAATATGAGAATATAAACGTAAATCATAAGACGCTAAAGATACAATTTTAAAGTAATTATAGTTATAAAATTATATTATTTTTATCTATTGTTTATTGTTGAGAATCTATTATTTTTTATTTATTTTTTTTATCTACATGTATGTATCACAATACTTTGTTACGAAAATAATTCTTTTGCGTGGGAATAATTTGATAGATAACTAATTGAAAAATTCCATTTTACAATCACCGTTGATTGACATTCAACATATACAGTTGGATAATTTAATTTACTTTAGACTGTGCAACATCTCGTTTACGTCAACTCTCATTGTAAGCCACGTGCAGTGAGAACCGTGTATGCGTCTCCATTCACCTTTGGCAATCATGCATGTTCGATTAACGACCGGTGATTCTTATTTAATCACGATGAATCATTGTTGATCAACCGATACTGGATACACCGATCATTAAGAGTGAGGCATTGCTGAATCCACGCGTCCTTCGTGCAACGCCCTGCGAAAAACGTTTGCCCTGTACGACCCCTGATTTATGCATAGCGTTAAATCGCTATACACTTTGATGACTGACGATCTCGTGGCATGCGACTTGATCCCTTTGTTTATTTACGAAGAAAATCACGCTGTATCGTTGCGAAGACGGATCTCTTCCTCTTCGCGAGAACATATACGAAGTATAAAAATGCAAAGTATGAAAATACGAAGATGTCGAAGCACTGAAGGATACGATTGTGAGGAGGATAACTTTTATTGCGTCCTGTTTGCTCGGACAGCATATAATGTATATTTCTAGCAAACCTATAGCTTCCTTTACTGGGGAAATGAAAAATTCTAAAAAGGTTCTCATATCTTGGTCTCGTATCCTAGCTCCAAGGATTTTTTTATGCAACTCCAAGAGTGGTCCTGACGAACGGTTCTTCGACGTACTGTATTGTTTACGCGAAGTAAACCTTTCTTTGATAGGTATCGGTTTTCTTCGCTCGAGGGTATGTGAAGATTAAATAAAAAACGTATAAAAGTTTAGCTCATACATGCAAAGCATTAATAGTAAAAAATGATCAGAGAAATGAACAGATAAAGATATAAAAAAGTAAAAAAAAAAATATATATATATACACATATACAATTTATTCATATATATATATATATATACACACACACAATTTATTCACATTAATAAATGTGAGACACGTACAATAAAAACGTATAATTTAAACATTTAGCTGGATACAGATATAAAAATAATGATACAGATATAAAAATAAATTTGTTGACGAACTATTAAAATAATTAAGTATATAAGAAGCTCGAACTGATCATTAGAATGTCAAAATTTTTTCTATCATTATTTATATCATGAATTTGAGCTTTCTCACATAATTATTTTAATGGTCCAATGACATTATTTTCAGATTTATATCTTGTATTGATTAATGTATGAATTCCGTTTACTACTTTTTAATATTTCTATTTGCTCGTCACTCAGGTCATTCTTTACTTAAGATTCATTTTCACAATATATTGTTACCTAAAAATTAAAAATTACCAACAGTTTCATCAATGAAATTTATTCATGAATTTTATATATGAATTTTTTGATTACTTTTAGTTATATATTGTATTTATATATGTTAGTTATATATTGTATTTATGTTATATATTTTAGTTTTATATATATATATCAAATCGGGCTTAAATGATACTAAACAAAAGATGTTAAAAGCTATTATTTTTGTATATACATATTTTGTATATATTTTGTGTATGTACACACGCACACGCGCGCGCGTACACACACACACACACACACACACACACACACACACACATTTATTATACATTGTGTAAAGTGTAAACATCTCTTCTATTCTACGTAATATTAGTATGGAATTCCATAACATGACACAACGCGAATAAGTTGTTGCTATAGCAACAGGGGTTTTAGATTTTATGTTAAAAAGAATATGAAGAAAGATGAAGAAATGAAGAAGAAGAAGAAAAAGAAGAAAAAGAAGAAGTTAAGACAAGTCTACGTTTAGGCAGATCTGGTCGACCTTGACTACTTGACTTCTAATTTTATCCCAAACCGAATCCGATTTTCATGGTAGTAGCATAACGAGGTAGACAATATCGTGACTGCAGCTGTAGACTACAATATCGTGACTGCAACTGGCTTGACTGCTTGTCGTTACCGTCTGCTTTTTCGCTAATTAATGATATAATTAGCGGTTCCTCTCATCCAGTCCAGACTGCTGACCGCAATGTTGGAATTTAATTTTGTTCTTCGTCTCTCGTACACACGAGTTTCGTAATCATGTAATCGATTATCGTAATTAAACGCGTGGGTTTAGCTTTACTTTTTTGCTTTATAAAAAGGAAAGAAGCGATCTCTTCGGTATCGGTACAGTAATTAGTTGCAATTTATGTTTGTGATTAATTTTAAAGATGTGAGTATCGCTAAATAGCGACGTAGTCAAGAAAACAAAAATTATATACTCTGAGAAAACAATATTTAGTATTTGTGACAATAATTACGTGATAAAATAATTAGGAGCTCCATTTTTATTATTGTTATAATGTTAGTAATATTAATTTTACCGTGCAATTATGGGTACAAATACCTATACTTTTCGCTCACAAGTAGATTCAGGTATGATTCTTGCAGATTTTAAAAAAATATTTTGATATTAAAATAGAGTTTGACGTCGTAAAATGTAATACATAACATTTAAGGGCCAATAGGCCAAAAGGATCAAAGAAAAATTTTTAAGTTTGAAATGGCTACACATGTGAAGAATAATAAACGGTTGGTTATCGCGTGTTCGAAACGAAGTAGATAATTATTTACTATTTTTTTCTTCATATTTATTTCTTTTTTGTGTTTTTAATTCATCCTATGACTCTACAAAAATATTTCAAGAAAATTTATTTTTATAAAAACTATGAACCTTCATCATAAAAAATAAAAATAAAATAAAAAATAATCTTTTAAAAAGATCAAAATATATATTAATTTATACATAGTTCTTACAAAAATAAATTTTCTTGAAATATTTTTGCAGAGTCATAGGATGAATTAAAAACACAAAAAAGAAATAAATGTGAAGGAAAAATAGCAAAAAATGATAATACCTAATCAGTTTCGAACACGCGATAATCAGTCGTTTATGATATCCGTCATGCCTGCAGCCATTCAAATTTTAAAATTTTATTTGATTCTTTGGCTCTTAAACGTTACGTTTTACGGTGAATTCTGTATATTGATATCAAATTCTCCAAAATCAACAAGATACTCTATCTGAATCTTCCCTTGTCAATGCACAATACAGATCTAAATTAAAAAAAAATTTTCCACTTAATAATTTTTAAAAGTATATTCCTATTAAACAATTTAAAGTATTTTTGCGACAGACAACCTGCTGATGTACCGTAGATTTTCCGTTGATTATGAAATAATGACGACACGTGGCAAACCAGGTGACAGCGTCCTGTCGATGGCGGCTCGGTTCTTCCTTTTGCCACCTTCTCTTCTTCCTTCTCGCCTCCTCTCGTGCCTCCCTGACCCACAAATCGAGCGAGCGAGCGACGGTCGAGGCTCCTTTTTTTTTTCGCGCGACGGATGCACACGCGATCCTATTATCCAGGAATAGCCACGAGTTTCTAATTTTGCGAATCGACCGAGGCGAGAGGAAGCGATATGAGAGTCAATCCTCGGTAGCGATCCCACTTTTAGCGACAGACTCTCGGTAAATAATCTCGCAATGTACATCGTGCCGGAGACATTATACGGCATTATGGCGCGGATCGTCGTGTAACGTTATGATTATCTCGCAAGGAGCCCAAGGTCCGTCTCTTCTCATCCTCTCTATACGCCAAGCATGGTGTAATTGTTCTTTCATTTGACGCGTACATCGTGCGATTGTCCTTCTTTTTTTCCATTTGTCTCTCATGTATCTCACACTTCGCGATGAAGGTATCAGCTGATATCTCGAGGATGCCTTTCTGCTTTCGTGATCGATGAAATTCGGAAATGCAATAAAGGCTCAAATATATGATTATTCAATGAATCTTTCAAGCAAACTATTCGAGTAAACGACGCGTAAACCAATTAGTCGACTTTGAAAAATTATCAAAATATGTTCACTAAAGGCTCAAATATAATGAAGGAATATTTCTATTACTTTCAAATATATATTGCAACGTATTAAAAAGATTAGAAATTTTAGATTATTATTTATCATTTAAATGTCCAAGGGACATAATGACAGAAGTCGGTGAAAATATAAAGTTGAGACTATGGCTAATATTCACAGTCTGTTTATCTTTCAAAATTATCTTAACTATCTGGAAATGATAATGGTAACACAATTACGCTGAGTCTATAAGATCTGTTTAATTTATATTAATTAAGAGTCTTACTCTCTCACTCTTAATTAATTTCAAGGAATCAAAATAATATCTCATACAAAAAAGAAGTGTTTTAATAAGAATAATTCAAATTTGCGGATATAACAAAAAAATTGAATTGTTTGACATTTTTAATAAAAAGATTTGTAATTGAATAGGTTCAATAAACTCATCATTAATTCCGGATAAGTAATGGTGGTGAGCGCTCAGTAATTATTGCCTGTGATTAGAGGCCTTTAGATCCATGATAAATTTAAAAGACTATACCATAAGCAACGAGTGCACACTCATTGTGTTCGCTGAACGCACCCATTGTTTTAAGATGTTGATAGAGCTTTGTTATTATTTATGATATTTTAAAACTGGACTTTAGATTAATTATAAGAACTATGAAAATCTGAGGATCTATATGGACAAGCTTTGGCGAACCATCCGCAGAACGTTCGAAAGTGTTTGAAAAATATAATATAAAGAAGGATTATTAGCCTCGCTAATAATGAATTTCAGTTTCAAAACGTAGAATTTCAGTTTCGCATTGGGCATCAAAGAGCGGAAGCGTTTACATAAATAGATTCGTGTCGATAAATAGACTCGCGTTCGCAAGTGATAATCTTGCCTAAAGTCGCTCACGATGGAAGGAAAGAAGGGAAAGAGAAAGATTGCGGGAACGGCGGTGAGCGAAGAAGGATCTCTGAACTCGCTTGGTTTCGTGAAGCTCTTGCTGGTTGCAGCAAGCTATTTTCAGCTGGCTCTTCTATCCTTTCCCCTCCCACCATTGGATAACTCCGTCGTGCTCCTTTTGCAGCAGCAACAACATCGTTGGCAGGAGCCAAGCGGCAGCAACAGCAACACAGCATTAGCTGGTACATACTATACTAGAGCCGGGACGACGGACGGGGCCGGAACGGGTTGCCGTTCAGGTTTTGCTGCAGGGGATCGTTAAGATAATCGTTGCTATCCTCATCCTAACTTAGCCTTAGCTGTACGATATATCCATGTCTCGCTCGTCGACTCGTCTCCATCCCTCCGCCCTTCGATTCCCTTCCCATCTCTTATCGACTTCCCTTCTCCCCCGCATTTTCTTCTCTCTTTCTCCCTCTTGATTTTTCTTTATCTACTCCTGTGCACCTCCATTCACATCGCTATGCGGCTCTTCTCGATGCAGCTACGTGTACACATAAGCTATGCTATCCGATTCACGATCCGATCATGATTTAAAGAAGCGCTCTAAAATTAGCAAACCTCGCAAAGCATGAAATCTACTTTTTTATTCGTTTTGACCGAATAATTCGTTTTAGCCTTCGCTTCTTCGCTTATTTATGTTAAAAAAAATTATTTTACGATAATCTCTATGCAGTGTGCAACGTGGCGTTGCAATTTTCTATGTTTCGGAAGGACGATTGTGAACTCTCGGAGACTTTCATTGGTAATAAAAATTACCTTCGCCTCCATCGATCGTTGATAATTATTTTCAGATACTTGCACGCATCGACGACACGTACGGTGCGTACGAAACGACTTCTCAGTAGCATCATTGTCATCCTTCGATGCTTTTTCTCTTATCTCTTCATGACCATCGCATGATTTCATCTCTATGGCATTGATTATCATTTTGAAAAATTCACGCCAAGGATAATTCAAACATTATAATATATTCGATTGAGGTATACGCCCGATGTCACAGTTTCAATCTTTGAATTTGCTTTTTTAAATATTTTAAACATTACATAGAAAGAACAGTTTTATTGAAGCACCTTAAAAATTTAGCTTTTAGTTCAGATCTGAAAATTTTATTTATCAAATAATTATTTGATAAATAACTTTTTTTCAGGTGCTTCAATAAAATCTGTTGTCTTTCTGTGTATTGTTTAAGATTTAAAAAAACGAACTTGTCAATTCAAAGCTATTTTGAAAATTGTTTATTTTCTTCAAAAATAAAAATAGATATTAGATTCAGATTAATAATTAATAAATGAAGATCCTCAGTGTTCAAAATTAAAAAAATAGAGATAATGAAGAATTAACACAGTAATTAGTATTTACAATGTAACAATTTAATAATTTATCACGTCAAAATACAATATTCAAAATCCGTTTCGACTTATTTTAAAGTCATTATCATCGCAAGAAAGTAAAAATTTAATGTAAAAATTCCTTGTCCATCTTCAGATTATTCTTTTCTTTTTATTCTGCTTTTTATTCCTATTTCCCTCAAATATACATTCGCATGCATATAATTCCTTGCCGGCGCGAAAACAAAAATACATACGCATATGATACGCGATTTTCATTAATAGCGTTTCATTCCCGTTCGATCCTAATCACCTGCTGGCACTCAGGAATCCCTTGGAAAGTCGCAAGGACGCGAAAATACGACCGGTCGTCGTCGCCTGCCGCCACGGGAGAGCCAGCCGGTCTCGCTGGGCGCGCTGGTGTATAATGCGTTACACAGGTATTACAGGTATTATCCGTATTACATGTATTACGAGTATTATACGGACGTACGTGCGACCTCGGTAGAACAGGCCCAGCACGACAGCTTCTTCTTTCTCCGATTCCCTCTTCGCGCTTCTCGTCTCGCCGTGTTTCCCTCAGCTCTCTCGTCACCCCACCTCCCGATACATCCTCATCTCATTTCATCCTCCTTTTCCGACCGCCCTCTTCCATTCCACGACCTCATCCTACACTCGCTTCACCTCTCTTCTCTCTCTTCTATTCTCCTCTCCTGCCTCTTCTGTCGTATCTTTTTATCCTAAGGCCGAGAGCGAGCGGGCGGTTTAACGTCCGCGACTTTTTCTCGCCTTCCCTCGTTCCTGCCCCTTTCTCTCTCCTGCCTCTTGTCTTCTCCTTCTTATTCTCCTCGGCTTCGATCACCTCTCGTCCCTCTGAGGTTGCACTCCTGCACGCTTTGCGACGTTTGCGCGCAACAATGCATCTCCAGTCTGTATGTCGACCTCCAAGAAACTTCCCATTGTCATCCTTATCGTGACATTCTTCCTCTATCTTAAATTGCTCTTTCAAAAATCGAGACTCGAGATGACTTTTGTACGAGATTCTTTTTGTAACAGTGTTTTTTTATTCGGCTCGTTCATAAACGATAGAAATAATTTAATTCCAATAATTTGCAAAATGATGCTGTATTGCTACATTCTGTAATTGAGATTAAAAGCGTAATAGTTTTTAAATTCTTTGTACATTCTAATAATTGCAGCGATTTGCAATTGATCATGCATAATTTATATTTCGTAGAACTTGTGTGATTCCGATAATATTCGAGTACGTAGTAAATTCTGATTTCTGCAATAAAAATAATGAATATTGTATGAATATATCATCTAATACATCATATTAATCTCTATGTCTTATTTCCTCTAGCAATAAAAAATCGTATGAATAAAATTTTAATTATTGCGTATATACCATCCTAATGATCTAAATTTCTCTAAATTAATGTTTCTTATTAAAGTTAATTGCTCAATTAATTCTTATTATAATAAATTTTGCTTTTAATAAACTCATGTATTGTCTTGCTCTTCTAATTGTTTCTAATTCTGCAATAAGTCAGTAAACAATACGTTTATTTAAAGTTTCTGATATAAATTACATTTTTTTACTTAACAAATTTTTGCTTGACCGATAATAGGAATGGCTTCACATTTAAAATCATGATCATTGACGCGATAAATATAATTTTTAACAATGCCAATGTTCGTGTGAAGATATAAACTTTTAATAAAATGCTTAATGTAATAATTCATTGAGCATCATCGCGCGAATAGGCCATGCAAATTAAACAAGTTATCATCGATCTTCAGCCGCGGAGAAAACGACCTCTATAATGCTCGACCTTTACGAACCGGTCCCCCATGAGTAGTACATTCGCATGCTGACACAGGTGCATACGTTACATACAATCCGTGGTACTGTAAGGTCTCATATACACTAGATCACGATGTCCATTCTCGCAAAGCAGCACGTTCACCTTAATGAACTTCAATCGAGTTTTGAACGTATTTACTGGCATTCTTGGAATAAATACGCTAATAACAGGTTTTACTGCGGATGGTATTCATTTGCATATTGAATGTTGAACTGAGGTAAGAACAAATCCGTTAAGAATAAACCTAGAGAGAAATTTCACAGGTTTTGTTTGTGTCAAATAATGACTTGAACTATTTTATAAATCGGCGTTATAAGCATTTTTATACAATTGTTCACTTTATGAGAAGAGTTTAATCGTAATTTTGAGCTTTCATTTCATTTATGACGATTCGTTCAGGACGATCATCAGGAACGAACCGTGAATTCACCTTCAATCCGTCGTGATGGGAGAGGAAGACAGGTTTCGTGTGTCGAACGCGAGGGAAGGCACCTATTATGCATCTCGATGCAAACCCGTGCCCGGCACGGCGGCCTGCTATCGACAAGGGAATGCTCTCGTTATAGTGCACGACTTAGCGAAACCGGTCGATGAGAATTGAGTTATACGCATTATTAGTTTTGCCGTGAATTACATCACGCAGAATGAATAAAAAAAATTCATGTACGAGAGAAAACCATTTTTACACGGTATTGTTCTTCTGAGTCGCAAAGGATACTAATTTCTACCAATTAACATTAATCTCGATTTAACTTACTTTTTATCTTTTCTAAGAATTAGAAAAAAATAATGGGTGAATTAAATTAAGCTTAAGGCTGATATTCATAATCTGTCCTTATTTTAAGATCATCTTAAGTAATGACTTAAGATGCTAATACTGTTCTGTGATTTACTTGTGATATTTTAAGACTATATATTTTAAGACAGTCTTAAATAAAATCGACTATAAATATTGGTCTAAAATTAAGATTTTATATTGCTAGAACTAGACACAAGAGCTCAGAACAAGAAATAGATTATATTCTAATTGCTCTATTGATGTGTATTAAATTTTCGATTGAATGTATTCTAATTTTATTTGTGATATAAAAAAATAGATAATTAAAAAATCAGATAATTAAGATATCATAATAATTAAGATATCACAGTCCATACAGCACAGAGAGAATTTGCAGCAATATCGCTGCAAAATCTCTGCAATATTGCTGCAATATGCAATGTTGCATTATACTAAAACAGTCTTAAAATAAAAACTATAAATACTTAAGTATAGAAGTAAATAAATAAGAGTAATAAATAAATATTACGGAAATAGTAAGTATACTATACAGCTTTGGTCAATACAAAAAGTAGAAGAGAATAATATTGCAGAAATAGAGAGAGAAATATGGCAGAAATATTTAATAAAAAAGTATAAAAGATTTTAGAAAGCATAAAAATATATAGAAATATGTGATAAAAAAGTGTAGCTATCATTCGAAATAATGTAACTTCTGTTTTATAATAGCTATGGTGTACATGTTATGTCGATATTATTTTATAATCTACCACAGCGTGTTAGAGAACGCAACGTATCGAAATTGCAGGTAGCAAAATTGTTACAAATTGGATATGGAAAAAACAACACGTATAAAATTTTGTATAATACATCTTTTATCTTGTATGATTTTCAAAGATTTTTTTATATTGTCTTTTCGGTAAATAACGAAAAGATATCTTTTAGTTGCTTTGCAAAAATGACAACCAGAAAGATGACGAAAATACATCTTTTTTTTAAGTTATCTTTTAGTATTTTGTGCTGTCTGGATAATAGCGTTTATTACTATTCAAACTCTAAGAACATAAAAAAATAAAAAAAAACGAAGACTGAAAGCAAATAAAAAATATGAAATAATACAAAAGTATAGATAATACAAATCAAATACAAAAATAAAAATAAGAGAAAGAGATAAAATTTTCTTGAAGTAAACCCATAATAATCTAAAATTCATAGAAATTCTAAAATTCATAAAAATTGTTTTATGTATCTGCAATTATATCCATTATATCCATGAGGAATATTACAAGTTATAGATTGAAATAAAATACAAATTTTTCTTTTGAGATAAAACGATGTGAAAAAAATTAGTAGAGATGGCAGATGAAATGAAAGAAGCATGAGATAATCTTGATATGCGTCACACATGAGACGAATTACGAGTGCGCGACGATGAATCCTCGATATTCTCATTCATACTTTATGTCAACTGCATTTCTACTGATCATCAGTGAATTACAATGTGCCCGCATCTCGCTGTGCACGAATTACTTTTTACCTCTCTTTCTCTCTTTCTTAACCAAGTGCTTTACTTGATTCATCTGGTTCACCTCAACAAACTCGTTCGCTTCATCGCCCGATGAGGACACCTGATTTGCATTTAACGAGTACCAGCGATGTCGTAATCTATGTCATTCCTTTGCGCGATCACGAAATGTAAAATGACCGCGAACTTGGCTAGCGTGTTTGCATTCAGGGTCACGTCTCAATGACGTTGGTAATGAGTGAGACCAATCGATCCATCGTGCCGTATGTCGCTTTCCTGAAAAAGAAAATGAAGGAAACGATGAAACAGTCAAAAGATAAAAAAAAATATTGAAACTGTTTTGACTAACAATATCAGACGGAAAATGTATTAAGTTTAGACGAATGACTTTCGATGAAAATCTTGAGAAAATATTTAGAGAAGAAGAAATGCATAAAAGAGAAAGGATGTTCCTTTAATATTAATTTCCACTTTCACTTTCATAAGTGTACAAAAATTATTAAATAATTCTTTAGGAAATATTTATATAGTTTTGTATTTAAAAAAGAAAGAGGAAAAAATAGATATTATTATTGTATTTAACCAAATGTTTCTATACGGAAAGAATAATTTTATTGAAATACCTATTTAAAAATTTGGATAGATACAGATCTAAAAATATTTAATTTGTTAAATCATATGAATAATTATGTGGAAAATTTAAGCATGATGAACAATGCAA
>Ga0157364_1001463_pt1 | contig 20141 bp, 6 predicted proteins | sample AttsexASBM2_FD_111476 | JGI IMG/M metagenome (GOLD analysis project Ga0157364, IMG submission 111476) | Fungus gardens microbial communities from leaf cutter ant in Ribeirão Preto, State of São Paulo, Brazil - Atta sexdens ASBM2 | ecosystem: Host-associated > Fungi > Mycelium > Unclassified ...
GCCGCTAAAAAAAATCTTTCCAAAGAGTGGTCAAAAATAAAATAATATATAAATATAAATATTTATTTTTTTTTTTTTTTTTTTCAAACAATCTAATCCTCCTCTGAATATTCTTTTGGAAATTGTTTGCACACTTATTTATCTTCGAGTGGCAATTATCTATAACGGCACGAGTATATATTCTAATATCTTTTAGAAATTATCAGATCTCGTTTTTGGGAACGAGAAGCAGCTCAATCTTCTCATTTTACATCCGCGTCCAATTATACTTTTCTCAGAGAAAACGGAACATTTCCACGTCGTTCGACCATTTAGACGGAGTATGTACGAAGTTACGACGCCGGCAGTTCATTTAGATAAGATCTTCGTCTTTCGCCATTCGACTGCCAGACTTCTCGAAGGATAGCAGTTCTAGATTCTATCACTGGCAAAACAAATCCAGTATCTTCTCCCGGTCAGACGTTTTAATCGTCTCTTTACATAGTAGGATAAATTTAATAGTTATTATACAATAACAAACAAACGATGTAAGATTCATGTAAACGATGCATGAGTGTTATGGGTATCAAATCACTCTATTCAGAGATCGAAATAATGCGGAAATGTATCTTGACGAGTTATCGATTTCTTATAAAGTTCTATTATAATGGTATTTTCATCGCTGGTTAGATTCGAGGCTTTTTATAACTTCTTCTTATTCTCCTGCATTACTTTAAGATAAAATTCTCTGACTTCCCACACCTCCTTTCTGGATGTTCAGGAACGTGGGAATTTTTCAGCATGGATTCTTCATAAGAAAAATTCCCGGAGATACCGCTACAATTTTCGTTTTTCTTTCTTTTACACGTGGATAATATGTACGTGTGCGACTTCCACCATTCGCAAGTTTCTGAGTCCACTACATCGACTACGTCGCTTTTGCTTCTTCAGTCCCGTCCCTATGTAGAGAATGTAACGAGCATGCGGAGGAGGACCTCACGATTGTAAAAAGCTATACGGTGTACGGCGCAAGGGGTGCAAGTTGGTTCTCTCATTTGAATACTTAGATTGGAAGGGTCGCGGAGGGGCTTCGGGATCGGAGTAAAGAGTGGAGGTAGATGGTATCCGTGTGAAGGGTGGGGAAGGCCTGGGGGCCGCTTAATCGCGTTTTCCGAGAAATTTATGAGATCTGAGCCGATAAGGTAGGGAATAAGAGCAAGTCTGAGAGACCTCGAAGAGAAAAAAAAGAGTGACGGGAGAGAGGGAAATAAACGGAGTTCAGGAAGGGGGAGACTAGAATCGCGGTTCAAATATAACAGTTGAGTTTAATGCAGAGAACGTCTACCATTCCTCCAAAAATACCAAAAATGCTTTTCTATGAAAAGCATAGGAATAGTTTAAAATATTTCCAAAATATATGCGCAAGAAATATAACGATCAATTAAATTCATCGATCAAACTATATTTGGATTATACTTTCATACTGCAATATAAAGCGTTAATAGAAAGTAAATATCTTTTCAAGTTTAGATTTTTTAAATTATATGTATATATAAATTTGTTTAGAAAAACTTCTTTAAGAAGAAACTTACCGGAAAAAAGAAAACTCGAGACGCTGCGGAGTCGAAAGGCGGTTGAGAAAGATTTGTTAGTTGTCAGATAAACAGACTGATGTGATGTAATTTTTGTTTATTTTGTTTTAACGTAAACAAGATAAATTAAAAAATATCCCATTACTTTTAAAGTTAAACTATTATGAAAGATTCTTTCAATTTTTTCTCTATCTAAATGAAGAACTTGATTTGATTTTTTTTTGTAATTTAATAAATTGAAATATTAATGAATCTAACTGGTTAAATGTACTAAAAATATATAGAAAAAAAATGAATATATTATGTTAAGCTATATTTACTACATAACTATATTTTCCTTTAAAAATTGTTTGAATTTTTGACTATACGAATGAAAAAACTATTTTTGAGACTTATATAATATTATATATTTTTATGTTCCTAATAACATAAATTAACAAATTTATACTTAATGTACGGTTGACCTTTCATTTGCAACACTAAACATGTCAATCAAAAAAAGAAAGATTTATTTATTCTTATCTTGTGATTTTCTCATAATTTTTACTACAAATGAAGAAAAAGGTAAAAGAATAAACGGTAGGAAACATAATATGAAATGGGCAACATTGTGGAGCGAGAAAAAAAAACGCGATGAAAAACGTGAAACATTTGTCCTATCCTCACGTTTTTACGTTGATCAATGTGATCGTGGAACGGAAGATAATCCGCATTAATAGGAGGTAACATGGTGAGCCGGTGGTTTTTTCGCCGTATGGCTTGGCGTGGCGCGGCGCGCCAGATAATTGTGATCGCAGTCATCGTCTAGCTCCACTAATCTAGGATATTTCTCTATTAAAGCCACTTAATCTTTGTAGCTGATGATGTCGGCGCGAAAGAAAGGTTTATCTGCCCTCGTTCTTGTTTTTCCATCATCAGTCTACCATCATGGCAAAGAAGTGATATCGATAGATAGGTAAGCTGGCAGTGACTTTTTTCGCTTTTCCAAAGGAAAAATCGAGAGGCTGCAGCAGGGTAAGGCGACTGATAAGGACGACTCATTGAACCCAGGATAGACAGACTGCTGTCATTTGTCAGACATCCTCGCCGGAAACGATGTGTACCGTTAACTCCAACTTCTTAAATTTTCAATTCGATCGACCGGATGTATTACTATTTTCAGAGTTTCTTTTCGAATATGCTTTTTAGTTTATTGACATTTCAAAATTGTATTATTTTTATTTCGATATTCCTTAACGATTCAAATTAAATTAGAGATCCATTCCAAATTGAATGTAGAAGATACTTTTTTCCGATATTAAAAACTCATTGTTTATAGTAACGATTTTTTGTATTAAAAGCTGAAATTTTAATTTTTCAATACATATATATTTTATGTGTATTTAAAACTATATTATTATAAATGCTATCATTTATACATATATCTTATAAGAAGATTTTTAGGTAGATTTAAATAATCATCAAATAGATTTATTATTTATAATTCAAAACGCTTTACACGGGAAAAATTATTTTTTAATATACTTGTCTATAAACAATTTTTATAATAAGGTGAAACCATTCTCGCAAAGCGAGAAGCCATTCAAAATTATTTGATGGAATCGTCGTGCTGGGCGTAAGGTGACATTAGCATTGAAAAATCTTATCTGCGAAAATCTTCGTCTTGCACGTGCGCAATTTCGCACGCCGAGAGTGCATTCCACGGGCGTGGTTTTTCTCAAGCCGAGCCAAAAAAAGAAAAGAACGGGAGAACGGGAGGGGGGAAAAAGGAGAAAAGCGGCGGGTGAAACGCATCGACAGGAAATACTCCGATAGAATCAAGATAAACTCCGTTCCAGGGGAATGTCTGTGGACGGTGATATGTATATAAATTGTATACGAACGGTCGATGCGTAGGTGTCCTCGTGTGAGTTGCACATGTGTGCGTTCGACCGTCTTATCTCGGATTTCGTTTCGGACTTTACAGCCCCACGTAGAGGTCCTCCACAAGAAGGAAACAGTCTTTTTTCTGGTTGCGGAATCGGCCGCGGGAACCCCATGCATTTCTGATGAACGTTCCGTAGAACCCCGCGACGGTTTCTTATCCGTCGTACCCTGGAATCGAGACGATTGTGATCTCGATTTAATGAAAACCCGAGTATCCGAAAACAATCCGAATTCGATGTCACATAGCGGTGACTTTTCGCGTAGCACGAGGCTGCAATTTTCGATTTCATCTTCATATACTTATCTATATCTTCCATATACGATATCTGCAATAATTTTTAAAATAAGCTTCTACTTTTTAGCTTTTAAAGTTTAACTCGTCAAAATTAATTTATTAGTTTTAATACGACAGTTTCAATCTATTGAGTTATTAATATAGTAAATTAAATATTTTTTACTTTTCTCTTTTTCCCATTAAATTACCCTTTATTTGAAATTATATTTAAGTTTGAAAATATTCCATTTTATATTGATAATAAATTTATTCACACGCGCGCACACACACACACACACACACACACGTACTATTTGTTTTATTGCATTCATGAAATTTTTTAGTATATCACGATTTTTAATCTCTATATATATGTGTATGTGTATTTTTATTAAATATTGCAGTATTTTATTGAGAAAAGTATAATTTTAAGGATTACATCCTGTAGTTGGTTTCGCAGAGCATAAGAAACATCATTCATCATATTTTTCATGTTACTTTTGGCAGCAATAATCGTAAGAAATTGGAAAGCTAAAATTGTTATCATAAATAGCATAAGTAATGCACAGTACATTAGTACGAAATTTCAAACTAAGATCATCTCCTCATACTAATAAATTACATATCGTCTTTCGCGAATAGAACAGCAATATTTCCAACGATATGCTGCCTACTGTCGCTTGCTTTTTCGCGAAGAACGCAGCAGTACGTGAAGCGGAAAATTGACATAAACTGTTGCTCCTAGCACTTCTTCACTCTTTGCACGAAGCGTCGTATACGTTGTTGCGGTAGAGTATAAGGCAGACTTTCACGGTGCTCTCTTATACAAGTCACCGCAAGACACTCTCAAGATAAGTACGGTCTTTGAAATTTATTCGACATTACCGGTACTTAAGTGAATTCCTCGATATTATCCAGATTACCGCTTTCTGCATGTGTAAATCGGAAATTTTAGCAACAAAATTGTTGCTAATAGCGACCATAAAAGCAGTGAGATGTTCGTAAAAAAAGATTTGAATGCTATTACCAAATTTTCTCCGATTCAAATTAACACAACGCTTCCTTACTTCAAAAATGACACATTTCAAAAAATGTGATTTTCAAATTACTATGAATGAATTAAGTAAACAATACTCTATTAATCATTAAAGATAGAATTAACTTCATAAAAATCGTCAAAATCATCACAATTCAAAAAAAGATCTAAGAGTTGTAGAACAAAAATGATAAAAATGGCATTTGAGTATATTAAGAATGTATACTTTTTACCGATGTTATTTGATTAGTCAATAATTTTTTATCAAATTGAAAAATAGTTTTCCACTTTAACTTAATCCTTTCAGTTGAATTACTTTTTTGAGAAATTTAGATATCTCTCTAATATATCTTGTTTTTATATATATATATATAAAATATATAAATCTGATGTCATATAGATTGAGTTGTATTAAAAATTCGATTTGTTAATGATTTGAAATTGCTTCATACGTCCTGTAAAAGTTCAGACACGCGAGAGTCAAAAGTTATTCTTTCTTATGCAAATTTCTTGAAATCCTTTCTTTCCTTATTCTAAAAAAAAAAATGACCTAGACTTTTAGCTGTAAGATTATGTTATAAAATAAGAGTTATATAGTTCTGGAAGCAGAACTCCATTACTCTTTCCAGAAATAATAGATTAATGTCTAATGACAAGGTTGGCCAGTCAGCAATTTCTCATAGTATCGCGAATACAAAAACCTTAAGATTTCTTTTTCTATTATCTTTTACTTCTATTATTAACCTATTCTATCTTTTAAGAGAATTGATTGATTCTATTTGCTGTCATTTCAATTTACAAGTTTCATTTTCATAATTATATATAATGTATTATATTAAAGGAAAAAATTATCTTCTATCTTCATTACATTTTACAGCAAATACATTATCACATACCGTATTTTTTTAATTATATGACTCTTTAATACAGTAGCATGAACATAATATGCAGCACGTTATTTAATTAAAATTTATGCTTAATGAAAATGGTAACCTTTTTATTCTCACTGTAACAAGTTAGATCATTTTTCATTGTAAAAGTGTATATAAAAGTCTAAATTATTACTTGTTGATCGTTAATATAAATATTTCTCATTCAATTTTCAATTGATATTCACATTATTATATTTTAATATAATTATTATGTATTATATTTATCATATATTATATATATATATTAATATATTGTATATATTATATATATTATATATATATATATATATATATATATATATATATTTACAAAAAAGTTATAATGAAAGATTTTTTGCGAGTGAATATATATTATGCAAGAAAAATAAATTTTTAAATGTAAGACAATTTTTTTACAATTTCACATAAAGTTTTTATGGAGACGAAAACATCTCATAAATTTTATGATAAAAAATGAGAAAAAAAATGGAAAGTAGTAGAATATTCTTACATTAGATTACATAATTAGTGGATCAAAGTCATTACTACCAGGTTGAATTTCTTAGGATTGGTGCGAGTATTGAAGCGCGTGACACGTGGCTGGAGACTTGCCGCAGATATTAATTAAAATTCGAGCAGGCACTCGACCCGTAATGAAGAGATCTCCCGCTCTTTAATCACCTCCGCGTCACATGAAAACCACCCGATCACGCTCGTATGTGTATATACGTGTGTATAACGCGCGTATAAGCACGCTTTTGTGTCGCTCTGTAAGTTACTTCTCCTTTAGGCTCTCGCGGCGCAAGCGAGAGTCCGTTCCAATTACACGTCGTGGTTAAAGTTTTCGCAAATAATACAGCGGAAGTTGCTGATCTCTTAGCTTCTTATCCCCATGGTGTTCCGCCGCGTTTGTGAGAGCCTGCAAAAAATAGTCTTTTTCGCGATGCGGTTGGTTCGTTGAACTCATTAGAAAGACGCGACATAGCCATCATTCGACGATTGATGCCTTCAATTATCGCGGAATTAATAGTTTGACAGATGACAAGGCAAAAAGAACACTATCGGCAGAGTCGATGTGAATGACAAAGCAAAAAGCAATTCTTTCTCCGTTTAAGTTTAATTCTACGCTATTTCGTAGAATAGTGTTAGAGTTATTATAGGCAAACTCTGTGTAAGATCGATGAAACGGATATATCACGATAATTTACAATAAATAATAATGATTTAACATGATTATTACACGGAAAGAATGCTTTTGTTGAAATATTTCAAAATTAAGGTATAGATACAGATTTGAAAATAATTTTATCAAATCATTAAAATAATTACGTAGGAAACTTAAGCATAATGAGCAATGCTGCAAAAAGTTTTGAGTATTCTAGCAAACAGTTTGAGTGTTCTACATAATTATTTTAATGGTCTAACAAATTTATGTATTGGGTTGTCCGGAAAGTTCGTGCCGCAAAAGATTTAACTTTAATAAATGAAATTAAAAATTTAAATCTTTTGCGTTTCAATTTTCCTTCAAAATCGGCACGAACTTTCCGGACAACCCAATATTTTCAAATTTGTAACTATCTAAATTTTTAGATGTTTCAGCAAAACCATTCGTTTTCTGTACAAACCGGTATAATTAAACAAAGAACGAGCACATTGATTAGAAAAATTTTAGTATTATAAGTCTATAATTGAATTGTCTTCGCAAAAGTCTGAACACATTACTTAAAAGTTGCTGATTCAGGTATATCAATATCGATATCACGCCTGAGTGACGGTCTGACAAGAGACTTTTGATTTTAAAGATCTCTCGACTAGACAGTCCATTTCATACAACGCAATTGCAGACGACATAGGTAGAAAGGTTCAGCAGCGAGTTCGGAGAATGTGGTCTCTCTACAGTTGGAAACCACATACGCGTGTCACCGCACAGCGGAATGCCAGAATCCGTAGATAGTAAAGTTGATGGCAGCAGACCAAAGAGAATTTTCTAGTAGCGTACACTTTGGTTACTCGGCAAGTGAGAGTCACTTCGATTCAGCCTTAAAAGGCTCATCACACGCACACATATAAATGTTGAAATCTGTCTCAAAACGCATTCCTTTGTAAAAAGAAAAAAAGAATTTATAAAATGACTCACTAATAAATATTGTAATATATTAATCGGACACAAATAAATAAATGCAGTTTGAAAATTCTTCTTTTCCTTTTTTCTTCTTCTCATATCATTTTTTTTCATATATATATATATATATACACACACACACACACATACATTTATTCTCTTTTTTTCCTTTTTACTTTGATATAATATAATTTCTTTTGATTTTCACTGTGCACTTCTTTCATATTTCTTTCTATTTAATATTTTATTAGATACTTTTTTGCTGTTATTTTTTATGTTAATAAATTTTTATTTCTAGAATATAATGAACTGAATCGGAACAAAAGTAACGATGCTTCATTTGTACCACGTTTAAGTTTCAAAGAATTTAACAATTACATCATTATTCGAAAGAGTAAAGTTTCAACTTTAAGAATCTGTTTTTTTTATGATACAATAATTTTTAGCGAAGATATGAGAAAGATTTAAATGCTCCTTTATTAAATCTACGATAACTTAGTAACAAAAAAATCTTAAAAATATTAAAAAAAAAATGATTTTGTATGAAAAGCTTTAAACTTTCTCGCTCGATCGATAATTTTCGTAAGTTTTTTGGACACGTTACAGGCTCACAAAGAAAAAAATTTTTCCATTTTATCTAGTTCTAATTTTTTATATATCTATAAAAATTATCAAACTCATAGAAACTCAAAAGACATAGTGATATTTTAAAGTATAGATTTTAACCTTTAAAATTCTTTTTTTAAATTTAAATTTTGTTCACTTTTAACGAAATTACAGCTGCTTTTATAGTTTGTAGCGTTACAAACTTTTGTCCCGACCCAATAGTTTCTTCGTTCTTTTTATATTCCTTCTCTTTCATTTGTACATAGTTCACAATGAGTGCAACACGATATACATTATTAGTAAAATTAGATGTGAAGTAATATTACTGTAAAAATAGCTCAAAGTACGTAGGCACTTTGTAGATTTTTAACATCATATTTTGCTTCTTTCTTTTAGCAGTTTGTTTCTTGCATGTTTAAAATGCAACATTTATATGTATAAGATAAATGTGTAAACTTAAAACATTTCGACAAAACATATAATCATAAACAAAACAATTCATATTCAAAATAATAAGTTGATGAAAGTCGCATGTCTAATTTGACTAGTAGATAACGCAAAATAATATACTGATATCGTATATAAACCCGTTTTCGCGACATACCAGTTACGAATTCGTGTTCTATACGCTCTTACGCAAATGTGAGCCTCACGCATGAAGTAATAGCACGCAGGATGGAGAAATGCGATCGCGAACGTCGGGACAGATGGGTGGGAGCTCCATATAAGCATCTCGAAATCCTCTCGTAGATTCGATCATCGCACACGCGAAGGACGCACCTCCGCCTCCGCCACGTTCTCCCAGACGGTGGTTGGAGACTGGCGTTGGTACGGGATACCGCGGTATGTAGAGACTTGAAAAATTGCATTTTGTATTCAATAACTAAGCTGTCACGCCGACTGGTGAGCTTCTATAACTCAAAGCGCATCCACGCAGCCACGCTTACACCGCCTCTAGATCGATCGATTCCCCTTTCCCGAAGTAAAGCAACATCGGGAATATACGGATAGTATATACTCTCCCTAGCGCATTCGTGGAAACTCACTGACGTTGTGATTTCAAAAAATTCTGCCGTCGAACTTTGTATCGGATTTTGTCGATCGAGTTTGCCTGCTTTCCAAAACCCGACGATGTCTGACAGATCCCGAAACTGTCTCATATTTGTCAGGTAAATTTAGCGCAAGATTTTGTCACATTGTGGCGTTATATATATATATATGGATGTCCCATTTCAACCATATTAAAATTTAATTAAAACTTTATGTGATGTAATAGTCTATCTCTGTACAAACAATATATTGTAAAGCATTACCGCGAGTATGAAATATGATTTGAGCATTTACGTATATAATTTTGTTTTTATTATTATATTTATGAGATAATTAAATAAATATAGAATTTAATTAATTATTATGTGTTAGTTTAGAAATTTTCTCGTAATTTTAGGAGGTAATATTTTAGATTTTAATTATTTTAGATTCAATTAGTATTAGAGAAAATTATATTTTATGTATATTAATGTATGTTTCTACGTTGATTACCTTCTTACAGTTACCACCATCCCTGATCCTGAATTTGTCGACGAAATAGGAAACATCACAGTACCAGCAGGACGGAATGTCAAACTGGCATGCAGTGTGAAAGATCTTGGATCATTTAAGGTATGTACAAGAATGAATAACATTATGTTTTGTTATAATTCATTTATATGCGAGTTTTTGTTTTTATTAATTTAATTACATTCGCGGATTATAATATTAACAGGAACAACAAAAATATTATGCACTTGCCAAACAACTAATACGAGTTAATAAATCAATAATCTACGCGTATACCAGTCTACATTAATATCGAAGATTAAAAATTTAATCAATTTTATTAAAACAAGCGAGCAGTACAGTTTTAAGATAAATATTAAACATCAATATTTTGTTCATAGTCGACTTTTAATTAAAATTTTAAAGACCGGCGTATCTTTTTACTTTTCGTTTCATAATTTTCTAAATTCAATCTCCGTTGAAAAACCGAGTTAACATAGAATTATGAGTACGTGATATCTCGTTAGATCACGTGGCTCGATGATACTGAGATACTTTGATAAATGTCATTCATCAATAAAGGACCTCATTAAATTCGAAGCGCGGGATGCTAGAGAAAAATCGAGGGCGAAGAGGAATACATATCTTCGAGGATCTTGAATAATTTTCTCATCTGGCGCACTCATCTCATTCAGCTGCTATCGTACGCGGAATAAATTAATGGCACCATGTATATACTGAGTATTACATTTGATATATTTTCATATTTAAAACAACACGAATAGATTGAATTGATATATATATATATATATATATATAATCATTACTAATTATTAAATTAATAATGGTTATCTGAATGAAACCAGTTGTGAATAACGTTAAAAATTTACATTTCTGGAAATCAAAATTTCAAATAATACTTGATATTATTTTTCCTCACTATTTTTCCCCCACTATGATTAATTAAAATTACATCATCGTTAACGGATATGATAATATTAGTCACTTTTAGCCAAAAAAATCTGACTAAATTATTTGATATCAGCTATATTCTTCACCACGATTAATTAAAATTGCATCATTAATAAATGCGATAATGCTATTTTTAACATGTATGTATTTTATCTTTTATCATTATATCATAAAAAACTAATCTTCTTATCTTATTTACAACGTTTTTCGAATTTTTTAAAGATTTTAAAGTAATCTAAAAGATGTATAAGTAAATGAAGAAGAACGCCAAAATATATAAATTTGGCAATCAAGTTATTAAAAAATCGTTCATATTCGCGAATGAACATACACTTGCAACGCTACAGTAGCCAGAACGAGTAAGTCGGAAGTTTGACGCGGCTACCTGGAATTTTACATCCGGAAAGGGAAGTAAGATTGAATTGGCACTTTCTGGATCCGCGCCAGCTCGTCTCACACTATATGTCGCACCACTCGAATAGTCGTCATCTCGTTTTCCCAAGTCTCAAATTGAAGAATTCGATCATAGTAAGGCGTTCTTTTCGTGTGTTTAAAATGTATCTTATTTTCTTTTTATTCATATTATTTTAAAATTATTTATCTCACCGATTATTTATCATATCGTGATAAATTTAATATAGCTATTAACATAGAATCTTTTAAATTTATTTCCTCGAACTGTTATTTAGTTAAAAAGAAGTTCATTTCAAACAATTCTTTCTCTCTCATTTATATCCCATGTTAACTTTGACTAAGTATATTCTGTATTTTTCTATTACTTTATAAATTAAAACTATCAGATTTTTTACTCAATTCTAATATAATATCTAAAACATGCGCGCTAAAATTTTCTTCAATTTATAATTTTAGTAATAATATTTTAGTATAATATAATTTATTAAAGTTTATATTCTGAGCAAAGAAATTATTTTTGGTATAACATATGTATTATTAATGGTATGTATTGTAAAAATATTTTTTAAGATTCAGTATTCTATAACTTGTGTGAAGATTTCCGTATTGAAACATGTCGAAGATCGAACCGGACAATACTTTGTCGGGCGCTTGTACAGAATGATTTTATATTGTGGTCTGAGTACGTGCAACGGTTTACCTTTCACTACTACCACTCCTCCTTACGAGCCTTATACTGCCCCTTAGTGCCCTTTAGTGTCCCATGGAAAAGGCCATCGGGGATCGCAATCGCTAAACACGCACTTAAACCAACCCTTGTGTCTGTTCACCGAGATCAACGTTATATTATCCTATGATCATTCTATTTATTGTTTATCGTATGCAGGTTTATACGTGTATCGAACAAAAAAAGTAATTGTTATGGAAAGTTACATCGATCAGTTATTGCTGATAATCGCATTTCTTGTGATTTCTAGATTTATTGTAACGACACACTCCATAATTTTACGTGTAACATAAATCGAAAGAGTAATTGATCGTAGAAACTACAATAAATATAAGAGGAATAGTTACAAAATATATAGAATACAAGAGAGAGGAATTTAATTTTACATTAATTTTGTAAATTTTTCGAGAAACAAAATAAAAGTCCTAATTTCAATCTAAATTGAAATGAGCGTATAAATTACAAAGATCTTTTTTTTTATCTCCGGACACTGGAACGGAACAAGGCGGGATATTTTATATCGCTTTGAACTTCGTTTGATATAATTTTGCATTCATTGCCAGGGAATCCGAATTATTTCGCAATCTCTCTGAAGTTGCGCTTGACATCGTTAACGGGTACATTTACGCGCGAAAAAATTTTATCGCATTTAACGTATTTCTACATTTTTCTGGTCTTCTGGATCGCTCGTCGGGGTAAGCCCCCGCGTATTATCGAAGAAAAATTCACGATATTTAATTCTCATCGATGCTGCAATGAGATTTTCGTACTTTCCTTTTACTCGTTGGCGTCGTAAAGATCAATCGTTCATTCTCACGACTCAAGACATACCGGCCAAGAAAAATAACCGTTTAGTCAAGATATTAAAATTCCAACTTTTTTTTACTGCGCATCGATACAATATGATATTTCACCGAGAAATTTTCTTTTGTTCCTTAAAGTATTCATTGTTGTACATCAGAAAAAGCTGGCCCGTAACGTTATATAAAAATTTAATTTAACAGCTGCTATTATTAATTTTCAACGCTTCTGAAAAAAAATTACGGTTTGATAGAGACTATTACATTGAGATGCATTTCTTTAAAAGTTAAAAAAAAATCTTTATTAATACTCTTCTATTACGTTAATATCTTTAGTTTATATATATATATATATATATATATATATATATATACATATATAATTACATGAAATATATATATACATATATTTTTCATGTAATTACGAATCTTATTTCAGTATGTTTTATATAGAAGATAGTTTCATAAATTAATAATAACATTGGGATTATTTCAGTGATCTCGTTGATGTCTAATTACATGTATATTTAAAACAGTTTTATTCATAATTTATACAAGTCACAGTTTGTATTCCGCTGTTGCATCGATTGTCAGTTTCCATGAAAACATAATACTGATTTAACTCGTTCTATATTTTCGTATCGCAAGCAATCGGGCAAAAAGCATTGCTTGTTATCACCCATATGAATGAAACACAGCCTGCGTATCTTAATAATATAACTGTACAAAATATCTGTTTTTCCCACACGTATCTCATCAGGATTCTAGTGATGGTTTATTTGGAATTTCGTCGATCAGTAGCGCGTGTATTGGTCATGCGCGTATACGACTGTCGGTTTTTTACGCTTCAATACAAGCAAATCACCGGAACCGCGTACGCGCGTTGTTCGCGAATGCCGCGAAAAAGGAAAAAGAAGAAAAAAAAAAGGGAAGGAATGCATGATTCGATGCACAGCCAACGAAAATGTAAATTCACCAGCACCGTAGCCGGTGGCATGCATCCGGCCGGAAGTAAAAATTCTCCTCGGTGTTATTGTTCTTTGGTCGCTTGCCCGACGTACAACTCGTATCTCTTAAACGGAGAATTCCTCGATTTACCGATACTATTCTGCAATGCCGGTCGCAGCTCCTGAGTCTCCTGGTGAAACGTAAGGATATTGGCTTTGCCAATCGGTATTTCTACGGAAATCGTATGAGGAAGAGATGCCTGATAGGAAAACGTATTTCGATTCCTAACAGGAATACAGGCCATTTTTTCATCCTCTGGGTCGTCGGAAATTTGTTGTAGACGAAAGTTACATATACATGCCAAACATATCTTTATGCATGGGCGTATATGCAGGGGAAAACGGGAAGAGCGCTTATATTAACTGTTAAATTTTGGCAAAGAGGAACAATTAAATTACGAAAATCACTTTTATGACAAAGTATTTATTCACGCCAGTGCGTGGTTCGCGTGTTATTCGTTGAAGATCTTTGAAGATTGACTTTAATATAAGTATTATTTAAGTTACTATTTAATTTATAAAAGTTATTATTTAATATTATTAAATTTGTAGTGTCAAATTGAACTTAATGTAAGTCGCCACTGCTCCTATTCGGAAATTATATGGAATTATTTGAAATTATTGAAATTATATCGTTATTTTATTAAAATTATGATTATATTTGATTATACAGTCAATTTGACACTATATAATGTCAAATTTAACTATCGTTTTAGTATAAAATAACGATATATATATTTAGTAAGAGCGGCTTAAATTAGAGTTAAATTTGACACTATAGGTTTAACAGTGTACTCTCTGAATTTATTAAAGTGAAATCTCACTTCAAAAGAATTAAAATACTGCCGCACTATTGAAAAGAGTGCATATTTGCACTCTTGAATAAGAGTAACAGATTTTTATTGTTTTTGTTATAAAGAGTGAAATTTCACACTTTTGAAATGAAATTTATTTCAAAAAAAGCAGTGAGATTTCTTTTTACTGTTAAATCTATATAATCAAATTTAATTTAATGTTATTCGCCACTGCTCCTACTAAATATACCGTTATTTTTTATCAAAACGAATTAAATTTGATACTATATCGTGACATTATATTATCAAGATACTATATCATTTGACACTATTATATATATATATGTCAAATGTAATCATTGTTTTAATATAAAATAACGATAAGATTAAATAGGAGCAATAGCGACTCATATTAAGTTAAATTTGCTCCTATAGATTTAATATTGTTGAATGAATCCCACTCCAAAAAAGAGTGAAATCTGCCACCCTTATTCAAGGGTGCAAATATTTTCATTTTTTTTCAATAGTGACAATATTTTCATTTTTTCAAAGTGAGATTTCACTCCAAGAAATTCAGACAGTAAGTTTTGTGTGAAGATACTTTTTTTGCTCCCCTCTTTCTCCCCTTTTAAAAATCTAGATACTCATGTTTTTTTTACGTATGCATATTAAAAATATACTTTAAAATATATTAGCAAGTTTACGGATTTTATTTCAATCAAATATTATCTATATCAAATAAGAAACATGATATCATAACCGAACGAGAAAATAAAAATATAGCTCAATAAGTAATAAACGAAAATGAATAACAGAAGGGCTAAATTTTTCGTATATTTAAAGTTTTAAAAACACATACGTTTCGACCTATTTATTCAGGTCATCTTTAGTGCATACATGTCATTAAATTAACAAATTTAATAAAAATCATAAAATCATAAAACGGTTAAATACAATTTCTTATAGTAAATTATAGTATTACACAAATGGATCTATTTCTTCATATTTATTTTCAGCCGTAACAATGCTTTCTTATTGCAAATTGCGACCGATGTAATAGAAGAATGTAACTACGAAGATGACAAGACTGAAAGCATATAATTTGCAGAAATTGTATTTAACCGTTTTATGATTTTTATTAAATTTGCGTTAATTTATTGACATGTATACACTGAGGATGATCTGACAAATAGGTCGAAACGTATGTGTTTTTAAGAATTTAAATATACGAAAAATTTGGCTCTTAGCCCTCCTTATTCATTTTTGTTTAAAAATGTAGCATTTTTTATTGATCTTTCCTAAAGATATTGCGAAAACTTCGACTCATGTTATTTCGATAAAGTTTGAATTGGGACAAGTATTTATTTTACCGATATACACTCTTAATATTGTCTATTTAGCTTTATATAGTGTTCGTTTTGATTTTCTTACTTTCTTTCTCTTGATTTCATATCGCTTTCTCTCGTCAAGAGTCTCATCGTTATGTTATAGACGAGTATGTCTATATTAAGCTCTCCTCAGATTATTCTCCAATTAATTAGCCCGAACGATTCTTCAATTGATCCTCGGCGTGCAATCCGCCACCATCGACAAGTTCTAAGAGGTTCGTTATCCTCGATTCGCTTTCACCCTTAGACAGGAATGGGTAATGAACTGGAAGGTGGTTCGTACCGGGTTGTATTATTAAGATGTTAGATTGTGTTATGCTTGACCGCGCTTTTGGGGATAACGAGGATAATGGAATTAATCGTGTCGGAACCATCGATGTATCGTCTATCTGCACCTTCTGTGGCATTATTTTTCATTTGAAGTTCTTTTCTTCAAATACCATTTTCTAAACCGATATCGCGCAATTTAATTTAGTAAATAATTATTAAATATCTGACTTTAGCCTACTTTAAATACCGCTCATTTATTTAATTATCACAACTGAACTAAATATTCTTGTAAATTGAAACTTTACTCGTTTATTATTTGTCATTATATTTTTTATTCAGTTCTGTTTTTACTGGCACACATATATGCTCTATTTATATTTTATATTTTCATTTCCTTGTTATTGTTTTGTTCAAATATAGAGACTGGCAGTCGGAAGAATTGCGTCGGTCGAAATGCGAGCTTTCGCTACCTTTAAAAGCTCCAGTGTCCCATACGGGAAGGCTATTTTTTTTTTGTAAAATAATCATCGATTTTTCCGCGCTTGGCTATCAGCTCCGCTGACCCCGCTCGCTGTGGGCTTTTTTCTCCTCGTCGAAAAATCTGACACCGACCGATCCCGCGCGTTTTTATCCCCACAAATCACATGGGAGCGGCGCGGCACGCGATTCGTCGATAAGCTCGAGCTGTCTGCTCGCAGAACATCTATCGTTATATCGATCGCGTCCGTTCACTCTCTTGCACAGTACTCGAGAGCTGTCGTCAGGACACACGGCAGGGTTTGTGGATATATGTGGATATACAGTGTGCACGAAGTCTACTTCGGAGCGCCGACAGCAAAACCGCAAACACGCGGCTTGGCGCGACCAAACCTCAAACCAAAGCCAACACTATTGCCGCGGGGGTAAGTAGAGCTTATGTAGTTTCGATGAATGCCCACGCAAAGGAAACATCACAAGAAAAACGGAAAAAAAGATCCTCGTGTCTTCATTCATTATCCGCGAAATTATTTTGATCACAAATGCCAGAGAAATTAACGCTTCTCGGTTGCTCCAATTATATTTCGTTTATTTTCTGGTAAATAAGAATGTTTTTTGTTAATAAAAATAAATTTATAACAGGAAGATTCAATTGAATCGTTTGTCGATTCAGTTTATCATAACAATTGAGAATTATAAATTTTATTCGGCAATCAATTTTTTTCTAGATATATAAAACGTATAAAATCCAGATATGATTGACGTCCTAAAATGGAATAGCCAATTGTCTCAGAATAAAACTATTGATATAACTATATTGATGACAGTATTATTGGATTATTGACAAGTTATTGTTATAATTTAAATATGTCACATAGCTGTATTGATGATGAAAGAAATTGAAAAATAAATGTCACAATAAAAAAAAAATAAAAGATAAAAACAAAAATAGGCAACGTTAAAAATATAATATCCTTTATGTTAATCAAAAGCCTTGTTCTTTACAATTTTTATCTTAAATCTTTATCTTAAGAGATGACACAAATTTTCACTGTCATTAGAGAATGCTTTCATTACTTGAGTTCATAAAATAACACAATGGTTCGTGTCTGCTCGCGAAAGCATTCCCGGTTGGTGTATTCGCGTATTTACATTTAGAGGAGAAAAATGTCTAAATGGCGGATAAAAAGTTAGTATTACTGCGGAAACTGCAAATGCAATTCAACCAGGATCAAAAACGCAAAGGAAATGTAGTCGTAGTTGGCGTAAAGAGAAAAATTAAGTATTTGCATCTGTGAGACGAAACCTCCGCTCTTCTGTAGCGTTTCTTCTCTCTTATTTCCGCTTTAACACGTAAATTGCTGGCTTCCGCGGTACCGGTACTAGTTTACGTATTCGTTCCGTCTGTGTTTTTCATTTAGCGAATGTAACGCTGTCTATTATTGCTCTCAACCGTTTTTTAAAAGACGCATTTGTATTTTTGCAAAACACAATACTCTACACACGGTTTTCGTTCGGTTTTCATTTCGCAGTTTATATTTATCGTATTTAAGTTTTCACATCATAATTGCACGTGTAGATCAAGAGAAGGTGATTGCAAAATTTAAAGGCTTATTGTATTCATTAAACCAAATATAAAGGATGTCCAATTAGTAATTTATTTCAATTGATACAAATCGAATACAACTTATTGTCATGAAAGATTTCAATTGATGATTGTTAAGAATACTATACATACAAATATGCTTTATAATACATAAATAAAATAATTAACCTAGTTATTATTTCTGTAATTTTTCTTTGCATCTCTATATTGAGAATGAGGTCTGTCGATAAAATATTGTACTCGTTTGTACGCGATACAAATAATAATAATTCTTTAACACGTTCCAATTTTAAAATGGTTTTTAAGCTCTCAAGTAGGATTGAGAACTTAAATAATTCACTTTAGCGATTCATTAATATTAAAAAATTGATTATTAAATGTAAATAACCGACAAATACAGATAAATATCAATCTAAATAAATATCAATCTACATTTTTTATTTACATGTTTACTCGTACAGTTAATTTAAAATTTCTCTTATTAATATTTTCAAAAATAAAAAAGAAAGAATGCCGTATTCTGTAATTTTCAATATATTCTTAATACGATTTATATTTATAAAAGAAATACGCGTCGAGTTAATTTTTTATACGAAAACTCATGCATCTTTATCTTTATAGCTTATTCCCGAGCCGGCTCCTTTCCAACAGCATAAATCTTCTAGTAGCGGCCTCGTTTTTTTTAAATTAATCCTTCCGTTCATGTAAAAGCGGAAACTAATGAGATATTTACGGTACCAGAGTGCTCCTTTCTAATTCATCTCCAGCCGAGCTATTAATAATACGAAATCGACACGTACCGAAGATGTACAAATAATGAAAAATTAATATTACCTTTGTAAAAAAGAATTTCTGTCGAAAATTTTTCTGCATTATCCCATGCGATTCAATGAGGCCTCATTTGGGTTCTTTTAGGGGATATCTGGGTATAATAAAAAAAAAACGTTCGAACGTGACGGTATGTATACATACATAACACACACATACATAACACACGCACACACACACACACACACACGCGCGCGCGCACGCACACGCACGCATGCACACACACGTGGTGCCAAAGTGCCAAAGAGTGTTTCGTTGTGCTCGAACTAATCGATGCGTTAATCTCCTGACCTTTTATTCCCACGTTTCGACTCTCTCGTCGCCGTTCTGGACCGCCCTGATCATCCGAATCTCGTCGTACTATTCTTCTCTAGTCCGCCCTGGTCATTCCGCTTGTTCGATAAAATATTTTCTATCCATCAAGAGTCGAAAAATGATGTTGAGATATTTTTGTTGAGAAAGATTTCTTCAATTTAACATCACGCCTCTTTCTGTCCAATATACGGTCGCGATATATAGTAATTCTACGATGATCCTATCTCGAAGCATTCTGTATTTTATGCAATATGTACTACGTCAAAGACGATATTTGTCGATGCTATTTACCGTATATTTTTTGTTTAGGACTATCATAATTAAAAAAGCCGATATTACTTGCAACAGTACACGTAATGGAGAGATTATTACTATCATCGATGATAACACAAGTAATAAAATAAAAATTGAAAAATATAAATTAATTTCATAAAAATTAACATTCAATTTATAGAAATTTAGTCGATTTTTTAATTGTAAATTCAAATAGATAAATTTAAATTTGTGAAAAATAAGTGAAATACGATCCAACTTGTGATAGTAAAATAATAGCAAAAA
>Ga0157364_1001464_pt1 | contig 20138 bp, 11 predicted proteins | sample AttsexASBM2_FD_111476 | JGI IMG/M metagenome (GOLD analysis project Ga0157364, IMG submission 111476) | Fungus gardens microbial communities from leaf cutter ant in Ribeirão Preto, State of São Paulo, Brazil - Atta sexdens ASBM2 | ecosystem: Host-associated > Fungi > Mycelium > Unclassified ...
AATAATTGCAAATTTATATATCTTGAAATTAAGCTAAACAATAGAAAAAAAGTCTATATTTTAAAGAATTAAATAAAAGAAAAAGGAGTATATGTTTTAATGTGTCATTGATTTTAAATGTATACTCAGCATTCTTCTTAAGTAGTTGATAGATTTAAAAGCTTAAAAAAGCACACGCACAGACAGGGCAAATGTCGAGCTTCGTTATTAAAGTACAACATTGACTCCATCATTAAGAAAATTCAAATGAATAGTTTGTTCGAAAGTCTATGAAATGGCAATGTCCTGCCAAAGAATTGTTTGAATTCTCTCGGTCTCGTTCTCGTGCAGCCGTCTCCCGATTTTACCCCCGATGGACAAATGGCGTTTTGCTATAATGAAGGGTTCGTGAGACAACCTAATAAAAAGCAGATGCCATTACGCCTCTTGTCCTCGGCTTTTTGCTTGCCAGGGCCTGATACATTTTCTTGCTGGCCCAACGGTGGAAGCTACTTTCGTGATGATTGCGACGATATCTTGATATCTTTTGTCCCTAATGATGCTTAGTAATGATGCCTTGGAACAATACCGTTAACAAAAAAACCGCTTTCAAGATATCGCTGGCAGGGCTTGCTAAATTATATGTGAATGCGATGAGAAGTGTTACATAAACCATAACGAAGAATTATGACAATGCGGGACAATAGGATATGGGGACAACAGGATATTGCAATCGCAAACATATAAAGAAAAAAAGTGTTGCAGATATTTATATTATTTTATCAAACTATCGTAATAATATATTATAATATATAGTAAAAATTGTGCAAATATTAGAAAAAAATTTTAATATTATACAGTTGTAATAATATTTTTTCATAGGAATCACACACAAAATATAATCTATATAATATATATAAATCTTTTCATTCATAAGAAATACACATAACAACAAAAATTAAAAGTTTATAACAACAGCCCCGTCGGAATATTATAATGTGAGGCTCCTTCATGAAAGACTCATTCTAAAGGTAGTAATATAATGTATCGCGGGTATTGCGGATCGTATAGCGGGTTATCTACTACCAGGAATAAGCATTATGTAAATTAGGATCCAGTTAACCCTTCTATCAAACCTGTTATTCGTTAATGAAAATCTGGTTGCATGATTTTAGGCGTTTTATTAAATAGTATTTTTAATCATTGATATTTATTAAAAATTTTTTTATTTACACATGCATATATATATATATATACAAATAAGAAATTTCTGTTTGTACAACTACATCGTTCTTAGTTTTTTATAATATTGTTTCGCAAAAGTATTAATTAATTTATTATACAATAAGATTAACATTTTTTTATTTAATTTATAAAAACACGTGTAATTTGTCATGCACAAAAATAAAAATTGATTTCATAACATTTCCTTACTATAACATACAATGCATCCACAAAAAAATAGAAAAATTAGAAAAATCGCGTCACTATTAATTTATTAAATTTTGTATAACGTTTTTTTTTTTATCAAAGTCGACTTCAAAATAATGAAAATAAAATATAATATTCATAGGTATTTATGAAATCGTTTGCTGAGGTACGTTGAATTATTCTTTTAAAACTTGATGTCTACAACAGAATTATACTTTGCTCATACTCGTATATTTTTATTACTTTTATTGAACAAAACGTAATTCTTCTATGTAATTATTAAATTCTGCGGAAACAATTAAAATTGCATAAGGTTTTGATGCAAGTTTTTCAATATAAAAAAAAAAAATAATAAAAAGAGTTGAGTTTCACGTAACAGTACCAATCCCATCCGAGCACGTCGCTGTCTCCGAAAAAAAGTTACCCCCTAGAAAGAATTCTACTACATCGATACGTACGGGGGTTGAAAAGGGTAGACTACTTTATCGACTCTCTTGATTCTGAATTCTATTCAATTCTTTACGATTCATTCACCAGATTGTTCTGTCGTCGTTATTTTTATAAGTTTATCTTTATCAAACCTTTGTTTAAACTTTTGTGTGACTACAACATTTTTCTTTAATTTCACAAACACAAGTATAAAATATAATATACACAAATTTATAATAATCACAGTTAAAAATAATTGTGCCAATAAAGAATTTAGTGGCTAATAAATATTTTATCAACTAATATTAAAATGCGTGTTTTTATTTCCTTATTACTTTACTTAAATTAATATAAAAAGATAGATTTATGTATTAAGTTTAGAAATGCAAGTAATTAAGGTTACATTAAAAATGTTTCAATCTGCTTAAGTTTCTGCTGTATAATAAATTTCAATTTCATTGAAAATTTAATTACAAAACACACACACACATATATACACACATTTATCAAATTATTTTTATATTTAGAACAATATAAATAATATATTTAAAATCTAAAAATTACAATTACGCTCAAAATTGTATAAATATATTATTTCTATGTTTAAATATTAAATTACATGTATATTTAAATATTGAACATCCAATGTGCTTCTAAAACTCAATTATTATTGTAGTTCAATTGTGTACGTCATGTAATCAAATTTATGACAACACTCTTATTATTCGACTCTTATTATATTATAATAATTTATTTCAACATTTTTCTATCAAATGCTCAAAATTTTAAGAAAAGTAAAAATTACGTCATTATTCAATATCAAAAATATTAATATTGTACTAACAATATACATGTATATTTTTAAATAAATCAATATTATTATCACGACACGTGGACGACACGTTCTTATATCAGATATATTTTCAGGTTGTGCACACGCACGGTAAGACGTACGCATATGCGACCCCGTAAGCATTCGGAACCGACATATCGTAGCAGAAATATCTCGACCGTGTAATAAAGCACAGAGAAAAATGTCGAAACTCGAAACCGAGACGAAGCGCGAGGTGCATAATGTACGAGTATCATACGTCACAATCAACTGCACGCGGCGCCAAACGCTTATTTCTCCGATGGCGCTGCCACGCTATGAAATTACACCAACTTGACTTACGTTCGTGAACGACAATCTGACGTAGTCTAAACTCGGTTTCACCCAACGAAAATAATTTTCTCGTATATACCTTTAACGGTGTACCGACGTCAGTTACAGTCTAGAATTTTCGGAATTTATTGATAATGGCCAAAATCTTGAGCCGAGCTAAAGAGAAGTGCTTTGCGAGTGATGCTTTGAGTTATTAGCTTATTGTAGGTATTTTTTGTTTTCAACATTTTATACATTTGCTGCGATAACGTGATGACAATATGTTAATTTTTTTTGCCTTTTATTACAATGACTTTGTTAAAAATTAATACTTAATAAAAACCATTTGTATTAATTAATTAATTAATTGCTGTCAATACGTAACAATTAAATAAAAAAAAATGAATATATCAAAATACAAAAAAGATATATAGCTTAATTTAATTATTTTTATTTAGATATAAGTTTTAAATTTACAAAAATTAGTATAGAAACATTTTTTAGCTTTTCTAAATTTTTCTACATACTGAATTTTAATTTTTAAATTTTCATTTTCATTTTCATTTTTGTAGAAAAATTTCACAAAATGCTATATACAAGGTATTTTGAATTTAAATGGTCAAACTGCATTGGAGAATGCAGGGGATCGATTAAACTAAGAAAAAAAGCCCTTTAGAGATATACTCGTTTTTTTAAACTTCGTTTAGAGAAAATTATAAAAAAAGACACAATGTAGTTTTCATTTTTGTATCTATTTATTTACTTACACTTACTTGTTCACATTGTCACTTGCTTAATGTTTATATTGTTCGAAATGTTGACCTCTTGCAGCAATGCACGCATTGCATCTTGCAACGGACAGCTCGTGTTGCAATCGAACTGATCTGATCAACATAATGACTCCGATCCGGCATTCTTCTGTTGAAAATCGGCACGCATACTCTCGCATACTCTCGCAAGAACCTCTGAAGTATTATATAAAATAATAACCTATATAAAACTATTGTTGAAGTCATACACGAAAATAATAGAATATAATATTCCGCTTTGAAAACAATATTCCGAAAATTATATTGTCTTTTTTTTGCGATTTTCTCTATAACGAAAGAAAAACGAGTACATTTCTAGAGAACTTATTTGTCTTAGTTTATCGATTCCCTACTCGTTTCCGAGTTTGGCTATTTAAATTTGATACATCCTATATATAGTATTTTTATTTTTATAACTACATATATGCTTGTGATCACAAATCAGATAACAATTTATTAGGTGTAGTAAAAAGAAATCCATTATTTTTCCATTCAATTTCATGCAAAAATAATAGATTTCTTTTTACTACACCTAATATATCAGAAACTGTCAAATATTAAAAATCAGTCGATATGCTCTCTTTTAAGATCTTAACAAAAAATTCAAGATTTATAATTTTCGATAAAATTATGCATGTACGCGTATATTCGTACGCGTTTCTTCGTAACCACACGCACAAGTAGGGCCCAATAATGTCCTTTGATATTGTCCTTGAGAAATCCAGGATTGCCAACGGGGAATATCGACATGTGTACCGTACGAAATTTCAAGCATGGCCAGGCCGTTTGATGACAAGCGCACCCTCGCATGCAGAGGGAGGAAACCGAAATGCGTCCACCCCGTCTATCAAAGGGGGATGAATTCGACCAATTGATGGGTTTGGAGTCGGCGTCGATCAATCGACAAACTCTGCGCTCAAAATCAGTGGCCATTCCTACTCCACTGACCCTATTCGTTCGTTGCTCGCTCCGCTAATATTATAAATTGGAATTTTTTCCTCTTGTATGCGCTACTATGAAAACCATGAATGTTTCTTGTATTATTTTATATTTCGTTATAAAGATTCCGATTGTAAACACGATCGTTTCTCACGATATCGCACTTTCGGCATTTTTTGTATCTTTAAATCCATCGAGATTTGCGTATTGGTATTTAGGTATTTTATTTATCGTAATTGTAAGTTTCCCTAGTTTACGCATATAAATAGATTTTGTGTATAACAGTTTAGGTACAAACATGAAAATAATTGAAAAATATTAAAAATATTAAAAATCAAAACAGATAAGAAATAAATAATTTAAATAATTGTGCGTAATCATTTCTATTTAAAGAAAAATGTTATTATTTAAAAGAATCTATTAAAAAATGCCACCTAAATGAATTCGGCACTCTGCAAACGATTGATATCAAATTGAATCAATTGGAATAATGGATTTATGACTGCAAAAAGTGTTGATTTTAAAATTTAATTTGATTTAAAATAAAAATTTTACTTCAAGTCTCATTAAAGGGATTGCTTGTATGATTACACTTTTTATGCAAGCTACAATGTGTGTATTTCATAGCAGTCGTGTAATATACATCGTATATTAAAAATAGAAAGAAATAACTTCGTGAAAGCAACGAAGCCATCCTAATAAGAAACATGCCTGATAATCGAGCGAGGCAGATATGTACGGCTGACGAGGTGCGGTACTCGCATGTGGATAAGTTTGCCTTTACGCATCGAGGAACGAGGTGAAACGAGACGGCCACAGATCCGATCGGACAGCGGAATCGCAGGTACCAGGCCGCATCCACGCGATCTGCCAAGCACGGCAACCCTATCCGATAAACCGACGGTTTCGATCCTGCAACGTTTAAAGCCTTCTACCTGACACACCTCTTCTCATCTCGCTTCGAACGCTTCTACTCTGTCTCTCTTGATCCTTCTCAGATATTACGTGAACACGATCACGTCGTATTACAATGCGAAATCCCGCTTTTATTCGTCGTCCTCCTGAATATAATACGGCGGGTCCGATGTGGTTAGACGCGAACGTGGCCAGCTATTTTTTATATCAATCCGTGCGTGAGTTATTAGCATATGGTGTAGCGTATATCCATACGCTATATAGATAGATCTGATAGATAACAATGCTTCAACGATTATAAAATGTTACTGGAAATCGGATATATGTACAACAATCCTTTCCCATTTGCATACTGGATTGTTTAATCATATGGCTTCGATTTATATATATAGTGAAATAATTTTACATATTTTCGCCGTATGCTTGATTGTTAAAATAACTTCTTTTCTTATCATAAAAAGTCAGACCTTTTTGCAGAAGTCATTTTGTACATTTTAACATTCAAGTATGCTAAAACATGTAAAATATTATTTCACGATATAAATCATGTGCCATGTGATTAGACAATCTAATATCGATTTATAAAGATATGAATAGAAATAACGATAATGTTTTGTTGCTATTTTTTGCAAGTTATAAAAATCTTAACGTTATTAAAAAATATTGATTATATATTATTTCTAATACAATATTTCAGCTAAAGTTTGCTACACTGAAGAAAATTGGCTGCAATCAATTAAAAATGCTATGCCAATCTTTTTTGTCAGTGCAGAAATATAAAATTAAAGAAATATAAAATTTTCCAATATACTGCGATATTTTTATAATTATATATTTTCCATATTAATTTATGTTCAAATATTTTTTCCACAACATTTCTATTACAAATAATGATAAGACTAATGCGTATCCATCATTATCAATAAAAATAATGGCTACTCGTATTTTTCCAAGGAAATAAGGAATATGGACATGACGTGGAATGAAAGAGACAGTGCTGAATCACAGCGAGATTTTCAGGAACTAAAGTCTTCTCCACGTCGAGAAATGTGTCTTGCCATGGCGCACCTCATTCTCGGTTCAAGAGAATCAGAGCTCGTACCCACCCCCAAGGAAATAAATCTTCGGCCCCGGGCTGTGCATCACCCGTTGGCAAGCAATTTGGGGCCTGGCGATAACTCATACGAGCATCGATAGTACGCCCTTTTATCTGCGTATAATATAAAGTGCTTCTCTCATATATTTAAGCTCACGTTTATATATAATGCATTAAAAGTGTTATTTTATAACACACCATAAAAAATGTTGCTTTAAACACGTCTCTGTGTATTTTGATTAGATAATACAGGCGTATGTGTAAACTCGGCTCGGATAAGAAGGTAATCAATTTCAAAGATATTTTTCTTTGCTTGAAAAGAAAGTCACAATAATTTATTGTGACTAACATATAAAAATTATCCCTCGATAATTTTGTAACTTTTATGACTAAGCATACTTCTTTACAGAAGGGATTATCAGTAGTTTTATTAGACAGACGTGCAACTCGCTATTAATTTATTGTATCTAATTTTACGCATATAATTATATTACTTGTCATAAAGGTGTGCGTTGAATAAAAAGAGAAAACAGAATTTTCAAATCTGTTATTATAAAAGTATAACATCAATTATTTAGCAAAATTATATAAATAGTACTGTATAGTAATTATACATACAACTCTAAATTTATTCATAAAAATACTAATTTGGGAGACGCTAAATTCGTTTTATAATAAATCCCGATCAGATTTTCGTCATGCGTTACATAAGTGAGGTCCTTAGACCGTTCATACAGCGATAGTATATGAGTAGTCGTGCGTCTTTGCATATAATTAGAAGAGCATTGAATCGACCCTCGTGTCGAACGCCTTTTCACGTGAAAAAGCAGGATGGGACGAGGGAGGGGTAAGACTGCTCGCATCGGAGCCGAAGGGTCTCCTGTTTTTTTTGTCCTGTCAGTACGAAAAAAAGGTCTCCTCCTCTCCAGGAGAGAAAGGGGTTAAGGGCTCCTTCCGCGATCGGCAGGTACATGCCAGTGACGTTTTCCAGAGCATATGCATATGTACCTCGCCAGGAAGAGGGTCGATCAAATTAAACCAGTACCGTAAGAAAACTGGTCCTTGTTTCTCTTCTCAAAGTTACGTTCTATTTACTTGCGCTAATATTGCAATTTTAAGAGTAAACAGAAAGTCATACATCTGATAAGTAATATAAGAATCAATTTTATAACGGAGTTTCAAATCCTCACGATCTTTTTCTTATATAACCGCTATCTGAACTATCAGAAATCATTTGATTTAATTTCCCCCTGCCCCCCTCCCCCTCCACCCAATGTTTATCAAATTTAGAATGGCTCATTGAAAAACATAAAAATTATATCTATTAAATTTAAGAGAAAATTTAATTAGAGTTACAATTAAAAAAAATTTGCATCTATCCAGAGGAGATGAAAGAAATCTGTATTACGGTCCTGCCTAACGCAACCCTTTCCGGCCTTCGGGCCCGTTTGCTTCCTTAAAAATCATTCGCATAAATTATGCATGCAGGTAGTCCGCATTGTACGGTCGCTCATCTCAGCGGGGCCCGATGATAAATTATCGCACATTGAGAATTTTCGCGCTAACGAGGGTTGGAAATTTGAATATCCTTCCGCGAGTCTTTCATTCTCACGACTTTCACCCTCTCCGTCGCTCTTCTCGCGCCTTTCTGGCAGGCTTTCGGCGATCCGTGCCTACCTGAGGCTTGCGAGCGTATACAATAAGTCCGTGATTTGATTTACCGAACGATTTCTCTCGCGTATGCAAGTTCGCGAGATAGAAGTACGTTATTATGCAACCATTGATTCGCGAATTATCCTAGAAGCAAACGATAACTCGGTGATACATGAGACTTATTGATTACCTAGTTTACAACGTCCAGAGTTGTATACAGAAATAATGTCTCATTGGTATGAGTAATATTTCCTTTGTTATAAATTTTATTAATGCAGTAAGCTATTAAAATTTCATCATGGAAAAAAATGTTGGTTGAATTAACTGGAATTCTGGTGAAAAATGAATAATCCAGAATTCTGGTTAAGTCCACTGAATGTTGGTTAGGTTATTTCAACTAGAATTTTAATAAATTTTACCAAAAATCTTGTAGATTTAACTAGGATTCTGAATCGTTCATTTTCTACCAGAATTCTAGTTAATTCAATCAAACATTTTTTCTATGATACAACAATGATGTTTACATTTACAAATGTCGATAGTATCTGTAACGATTCTCAATAATAATTATACTAATAAAATTAAATTTTCATTTTTTGCCATCTTGTAAAATACATTGCGATCATTTTGATACAATTATCGCATTATAATGACACGCATGATGAATTAAACACTGCCGCGTGCAAACGTTCTTCGTCAATGTTCACGCGCGTGAATACAACATTCCGCTCATCGCGGTCGAATAAGGAGAGCTAATCGTGCCCTTGTTGAGAGCTAAGAGCACCCGCAATTACCGACGATTACGGCGTACACGCAAGATGCAGGGGAAGCCGCGCAATTTCGCGTTGATAATCGACGCGCGCGATACGTTGGGCGTTGTGTGTTTTATGGCGAGAAAATTACGCGCTCCCGTTCCCCGCAGCGAAACGGCATGAGCGAGCTTCGGGGGTCACCGAACCGAACCGCCCATTGGCGAAAAATGCGCCCTTATAAACAATCGTAGGGCCGGGCAGTGCGATTCATGATGGCCGCCAACGAGAGCCGAGACCCAGTGCCCCTATCGCCAACGAAAAAAGAGAAAAGAGACATAATGAGTTTCCCCTACCAACCGAGCTTTCGTTACGGGACACACACCGTAGGGACGACGGCAAATGGAGAGGCGAAAGTAGAAAAGGGGACGGAAACCGGACGAACGAGCGAGAGGGAAAGCACCCCACGCGAGTGATTTGCATATACGGTCAGCCGGCTCTACGATGTGACTCAGTTTCGCGTCGGCGGGGGTTAGTTCGAATCGTCTCTCCGCTTTAATGAACTACCGTGCTCGAATCGTCGGTAGTCCGTCGAACCGTCCTCTCTTTTTTTTTCCCCTTTTTTTTTCGCTATCGAGAAAATCCGGATAGTGTTGTAAATATATGCGATAAACTATATGTGCATAGTTCATTCTGTGGAATCGTGTTGTTCTCGTATTGAATGATATTCAGTGATGTGATTGATTAAATTTATTCATTTTGATAACGAGAATCGTATGTCATAAAAACAATTCTCAAACCGATAAGAAAGAGACAATTTTTCGATTGATCTTAAACTCTCTCTCTAGTAGATTTAATGATATATTTAATAAATAAAAGATAGATTTATCATAAAAAATAAAAAATAGCGTAAATACAGATCTGAAATAACAATCTAGATATTTGATTAAACTTCTGACAATAAAGAAATGAAACAAATGCACTCATAACAGAAAATTGATCTGTTTCTTGTATAATCATAGGGAAATAAGAATTTCTGAACTGGAGATTATTATATTAATTTGATGAAAATTTGTACAAATGTAATAAAACAATTGCTATATTTATACTTCCTTATTAGTCTATTAAAAATACTCAATCTTTTTTTTCTGCATACGAAAAAACAAGGTTTCTAAACAGAAAACTATTGTAATTAATAAAATTCGGATTACGGGAATAAAATAAAAAATTATTTATCTGTAATAGAAATTCTATTTCTTTCTATTTCTTTTTTAATCATTAAAAAAATTAATTTTTTAACAAAAATTATTGAAACCGTTAAAAATTCTCGATATTTTGAATAGCATTAGTGTTATAAGAAATTATAGATACATACTGCATAATGTATTATGCAAAATTGCACTAAACATTTTTTTCATTCTTGAACTTAGTAAACAACACACAATTCTCGAATACGAAATATAAAATTGCATCATAAAACGCAATAAACTGCTCCATTGATATTCACATTTCCTTTGTCTGTCAACAAGTTTCTATTCGCTATGACATTATAAAATTTAATTTTTTAGCTTCACTCATGTTATTCACAGAGAATTATCACGTTTATTCACGTTTAGAATGTATATTAAAAAGTATGTTCTAATTATTTATCAAATATTTAAGTAAAATAAAATAAATTTATTATTATCGCATCGCTGCGTGAGTATCACCAGTAACAGTTGTAAAATTATTCATGCGGTAGCACCTTTAATTGAAATTTTGTTTAATATATCGTTTACTTAGCAGCACATCTTTGTTATCAATAGACAATAATAAACACTTCACAAAGAATACTGAGTCCTACACGCCTCGCAATGTTCACGCTAGTACTTTCATCTTTCCGATGTTATCATCAAATTCCTTTATGAGACTTGTCGTTTTACACGATGAGACTTAACGGCGTATTATTAATTACTGATACGAGTTAAACGAAAGAGAGTCAGCTCGACTGGATGGAGTCGTCGAGAGGCAGCCATGTTGACGCCTGCGTATGTAGCGTCGCGGCGCCTACTTAGGGGGTGTGCTCTGTGTTAGGAGGAAAAGTATTGACTGAACAAAGTAGCGAATCGATTGGATTTTTTGATATTATTTTGCACAAATTTTTATGGCGCAGTTGAGTTCTATAAAATAATCGAAATCGATTTCCTTGCTGCATCCGTTGTTGAAATAATTTTTATATTTGCTATTTTCTTTTCGAAAAAATTATGGATAATAAAATTTTGTTTTATATAAAAAAAAAATTATAATTGTTTAAACATTTAGCAAAAATAATAAATTATTTTTAAAAATAGCCCTATATATTTGTTTACATTAAATAAGAAGTCTCATATAATATTTACATATATTAATACATGTTTCAGTTTTTTTATTAAATAATATTTCAGAAATATCTGTTTTATATATATTTATATAATTTAAACAAAATTGAAATAATAATTAATATGTATTTAAATTATTAATATTTATTTCAAATTTAAAATTATGTTCATAATATTATTGTGAAAATATTTACTTAACAAGAATAAGTTACTTTACTGTAATTTATATTAAAGTAGAAAAAAATTTATCCGTTGATTTACAGAGGATCGCGCAATCAAACATTTTAGAAAATTAAAAATGTTTCTGGGAAATTTTAAAACATTATATTTACGCAACTGTATATTTGTACGAATATACTTGCATGCGTGTACTGGCATTGTATTATAAAAGTTGTATATATCTAGCTGCGCATATATACGTATATATAGGCAGTTGGGACGCAGACGCCGGCGTCGCGACGTTCGACGGTACAGTTCTCGTCGGACGGTCCTTGGAGATGGCAGGATTCGGTCCTGGATTCTCTTCCAGTCCTATCTGCGCACTCGTCTTTGCACGAAGTCCTTTCCTTCCATCTTCTTCGTCTTAAGAACATAAGGAAGTAAGCGGGATCGCGTAATTAAGTGAATGCGCTAAACACCGCGAATCTTTCGAGAAGGTTTTCTTTCATTTAAATCTGACTAAAAATTAAATCGCGCTAATATTAACATTAAAAAATTATATTCAACATAGATTCACAGTGAAGTGTGTTTGATTTCACGAGTGACGTAACGTTAAAAACACGTGGTTCATTTCAAAACACGATTCAAAACTATTTCTGCAATACGCGCGCAAAAAATTTGTAACTTGTTTATTGTAATTAAATGTACTAATTATTTAAAAATATTCCTTTGTGTCTAAAAAATGTATATTTACTTTAAATTGTAAATGTATATTTACTTTTGGTGAATTTCTTTACGAAATATATAAAATTTCAACGATGTGCGAGAGATTTGTGACACAAATTATTAAGACATTCGAAAATGAACTTTGAGTATTTTAAAAAGTAATAAATTATCAGTATCTAAAAAAAATCATAGTTGAAAAAATTATTTCTAGAAATCTTACTTGTTTTATTTGTTGTTTAATTGCACAAGAAATATCTTTTAAAGAATAAGATTCTGGAAAAAGGCACAAAGTTTTAACAGTCACAAAAAGAATTGATTAACAATGGAAGAGTGTGATATTAAATAATTTAAACTATTTGACACTTCTGCACTGGAAATGCATAATCACATACGATTCGTTTACAGAACTCGAATTTCTCGTATATAAACTTTTTTTCAACGCGCAAAATCGAAATCACGAAGCGCCTTCGTAGACAGCTAACAGCTGATTGTTTCCTCTTGCGGCGTCGGGCCTTCCTTTCGACTTAATTACGTCAGCGCCATCCCTTCTCGCGTGCGCGACCCTCTCCACATTCTTAATCAGCACCCCACTCGCGCGTCCCTCCTGTTCTCCTTCAATCTACCTCCATTCATTTTCACTTTCGCTTTCTCTTTTCCTGCCGCGTACATTCACGGAACGATTTCCTGATTTCTCCTTGTCCTGACGAGTACGCGAGCGCAATTAATTCTTTAATAGTAAGGTTGCGAAATTGTATACGGTTCACGAAAAAATAATTTCACGGTTCATCTCACTTGTCACGTCTTATCGCATGAGAGATGCGACGCATTCTACTGGAGAAGAAAAACAACGTGCGGTTACGAGTAAGTACTTTTCTATGCATAATTGTATATTTCATATTAAATTTATTATTAATCCTCTAAAATGATAAGAAGAGTCAAATTATAGCTTCTTCTACATTAAAAAAAAACTAAATTTTAATCATTAATTTGTTTTAAGTGAATATTTGCTAAATGTAAACATATACTTATTTGATACAAATACTATTACTTTAACTCATTTCTTTTATTAAATAAATATTTATTTACTGGAAGTAAATGTTTATTTAGTACTATTCAAATATGCATTAAGCTTTAAGAAATTTTTTTTTGTGTATTTTATAGTGCTATTTAACAGAGAAAAAAATTTCATGATATATATATATTATAGCTTATTTTTTATTATATTGATTTATTATATTGATCAGGTAGAAAAAATAGCATCGGATCCATTCCTGAATATCTTGAAAATTCACTTTACTATTAAAGGATTAAATTGATCGCTTTTCAGATTGTTATGTAACTTGTAAGTTTTTAAAATATGAATTGCGATCCCTGTTACATATAAACTTATAAATATTTATCTTTGTTCTGTATACACATCTCTATATATTAAATATATAAGAGAGAAAGAAATGTGTCCGCATAAATTAAAAAAAAAAATTGAAGTAAACAAGATAGTAACGTATTTGTATGTATTTAAACTTTATCCGCTGATTGCATTTAGAAAAATAAGAACAAACGTTAGATTTTTACATTTCCTAATAATACGATTTTTATGGGCGATTTTCTGTGAGAAGCGGAGCGAAAGACAAGATTAAGAAATTGGTAAATCCAATAAGGTTAACTGCAGACAGGAACGAAATATTTATTTAGAAATCGAAAAATTAAGAAGCGAGAATGTTATAAAAAGATTAAATCACTGAGTTTATTTAACAATTTTGTTAAATAATGTTTCAAAATATTATTTCAAAAAAATCCTATATACACAATGGATTGAATGTGTTAAGAAGAAGACACAAGAAAAAAATCAACAAATATTTGTTATAAAATAATAATTTGCTATAAATACTTTGCATAGATTTTATTTAATCGTAAAAATTATAGCAACATTTATTTATTATTTATAAAAGAATTAATATTATAACAGTCCTTTGCTTTTTAATTCTTAGTTCTTTAGTCTTCATTAGTGTCTACTTCATGTGTCATAAAGTCTCTTCGTTTCTATATTAATTCGATCATTTTTCAACAAATTATTTATAATCTTGAATGTCATTATAATTGACATAATTAACACGTTCGATATAATAGTAATTCACCATAATAATTCTTTTGCACTGACGGAACACCAATGAAGAGTCGTGTTTCTTCTGCTGCTTTATTATTCGGATTTCTACTTTTCGCATATTGAAAAGCGCGGATTCTTACTTTTTACAAACTTTCGAACTTTCCTCACCGAGATTTCGTGTTAAACTGACACGTTTCCGGTGACAGGAATCCGTGAGGCCGTTTTGCCTTCTGGCGAGGTCAGAGGGTGGGGAGACAGACACCGGTTGCACTCATCAACCCCTCTCTATCGCTCTTTCTTTAACCCTTTCTGCCCCACCGGTTTTTCCCTTTATGCTTTTTGCATATGTAATTGCGATCCCATGTCAGAAAATGAGTTCGAAGGAGACTTTTGCCTGACAGTACAGAAAACTAGACACGCAAATGGGTATCGTCTTCCTTATAGTAGCTTATAAAAATCTATATCTAAGCGCACTAGAACTAAATTTGTTTAACTTGTTTTATTAATTTAACAGTACTTAAAAAAATCTCTATGTAATTGAAAGTACATTTATCAATTTATTCAATGAGACATAAAAAAAGTAATATATGTAAGATATAAAATGATTTATGATTGACCCAATGAATCAACAATTTTGTGACTAATACAAATATATATACCTATGTATAACCAGAATTAAATTATTATTTGTAAATATATAGATTTTTTGCTATTATTTAATATGCTATTATTTAATTTGTCGGAGAAATTTTATCGTTTACGTTGCACATCAACTGACGTATATTGACAACATTTTGGGAATATTTCGGAAATATTCATTATCATAAGTATCAGCGTATATGATGCGGAAAATATTAAAACGATTGAGGCACTGTACGTGAGAAAAACAAGATAAGATAAAATATAGTTTCTTTCCCGTCTCAAGTCCTTGTCGACAATCCTTGTCTGGTCAGGATACAACCCTCCTCTCGCAGTTTTCAACCCTTTTTCCTCCCGGGGTGGCGGGCGGGATTCACCCATGCGGGGCATCCCGTTGTCGTTCTCTTTGTATACCCGCTGGAATAATGAATTATATTTTTCTCTTCCAGCCAAGCATAGATTATAATATTTTTTACTATCTACACAAAAAGCGAGAGAGAGAGAGAGGTGAATCCGTTGGTACAACCTATAAACTATCGTCTCTCTCTCCCTCTTCCTTCGCGTGTTCTCCGTCTGTCCTCTCACATTTAAAAAGGGGGATGATGGAAAAAAAAAGGGTTAAAAAAAGGGGGTTCTGGTGCGATCTTCACATAAATAATCAGAGCGGCTCCTCTCTCTCTTCTCTCTATCTACCTGGCTGAGCTTTGCATACACGCTAACTAACTCCAGCCTGCCAACCGTCACAGAGGCAGACGAGAAGTACAGGGCCGCGCGACATATGCAGTGGGTTGACCCTATCTATGTTTAATGATCCGCCGCTGATACATCGCTCTTTCTCTCTCGTTTGCTTCTTTAGTTCTTGTATTTTCCTTTGCTGCACGTTGCGTTATAATTTTGAATTTCACTATTTTACTGCGATAGATATTTGTTTGAACATAATTCTAAAGGTTCAAACATCGTATAATCGTACTATAAAATTTTTATTTATTCTAAGTTTTTTATGACAGCAAATTATATATCAATACAGATCAAATTTTTTAAAATGAATTAAACGTTTTCGATTTATAACTTATATGTTGTTATTATTTATAGGTTATTAATTATTCATTTTTAATAATGTATTATAATAGTGCGAGATTAAAACTTAGAATTTATTAAATAAATTGTTGCCCTATTAGAGGAAAGGAATAAATAAAATCAAATAATATATATATATACGCAATACATATCTCCAAGTAAATTTATCATATTGCATAAAATTTAGCGAATGAATTTTAGCAGCCGTGCACCAAGTTGAGCCGAATTCGTTAGATAAAACGTACGAGGCTGCAAACTCTTTTTTTCGAAGGAGATACTCTGGCTCTCGTATCCCGTTTCACACATGGCGCCGCCAACCCCTTCCGCCGGTATTTCGGTCTCCGTCTGTGGCAGGTCGAGGCAATGTTTTAGATCTTATCCCCGAAATTATACGTCTGTCTGGCTGTCTGCTCCTACTCCCGGCCCTCAGGACGTTGGCACGCGGTATCAAACGCTAATCGCATGCCGCGCGCTCACCCCTCCTCTATTTAAGTATCCACTCCCACCTCTTCCTGTCTGGCCCGCTTTACATCCTCTCTGTCCTCCTTCCGACTTCTATCCGTAAAGTTAACAGACGACGACGTTCCTTAAATGAGAAGAGTAAACGGCCGAGCTCCCCCGGTGCATCTCCCGATTTTCATTCTGATTGAAGTTTTAATCGTGATGCATGGTCATTTTTCTCAAATAATAGTTATTATTTAAATTAATTAACGTTAAATTATAAATTGCAATAATATTAATTGCTCTAGAATCAAATTAAGACATTATAAAATATATTTTCGATTTTTCAAAGATAAACTGAGGTCTTGGATTTAAATTTATCATATATTGGTTCACCAATAATATATCTTTAAAAAATTAAGTAATAATATTTAATTTATCAGATGTTTACTTACATTGATTTTATAAATAATTCATTTGTGTGGCAAATGCTAGATTTAACGAAGTTCTCGAGGCGCAAGCGCGACCATCGCGCAAGACTAAACTCAACCCTATCTTCTAGCACTGCGTTATTATGCAACAAGTTGCTTCGTTCATCGTTTTTCCGTCTCTTTTCCTCGATTTAGTCGCCAGTCACCCGCGATTATACATTATAAAGATGCTTTTATCAGACAAGTTTTCATCGTTAGTTATACATATACGCTCCTTATTTTTTTAATGTCGAAAATGATCGTTATACTTTTTTACAACTCGCCGACGCCGGTAACGTTTATATCCCGAATGAGAGCGCACGAGTTTCCTTTTTCACGAATCATATAATGCTTTTACGTATAACGCGTGTATCTACGCCCCGCCATTGTACGACGCGGAAAAGGCATTGTGAAGAGGAGAGGAGATCGATAATCGAAATTTATTGCACCCGTTATGCGCACGTCACGGTGCTTAGTTTTGGCAAAATAACGTGGTGTCATTCTCTCTCGAAAAGGAAGCCCGCAGTTGAAATCCCGTAAAATGCATACGATTACCCTCGAGTTGTCGAGAATGTATACCCTGATCTTCGTCGAAAGGGTTAGGCGCGATTGCTACGATCGCTCATAAATCAAGATTTACCCCTATCGTACTTTTAATCGAGCATGCAATTTCAAGTTCTGATCGCGGACCGAAACTGACTGAAAATAATTGCTATTCATATTTATACAATCAAAAATAAAATTTACAAATATCTAAGAGCAATCTAATAAGCGTGTAACTCAAGAATTAAATAATCGTATGGGCATATTTCTGAATAGGTTTTATATTAAACGTATAAATATAATAAAATATATTATTTACAGACAATATTATAGAACTGTAATAAATTAAGAATTTTCCGCAATTTTGCAAATCGATCAAAGTTAACAACAAAAAAACGTAACGAAAATTTATAAATACACGGTTGATTATCAAGTTTGCTTAGCATGTAGTTATTACCTGACAGCTGAAGTGGCGCAAATATTTAACGCGGGGAGAGAACAACCCTTTTCATCTACAATGCGAGTGTTTGGTTAGCTATAATGACTAGATCAATTTGAGTTCGTCCTATGATATTTTATTTCTGTAGTTATTATCAGTCTTTTGAAACGATTGTATTAATATCTCGAGACAAAAACAGTCGACGTCACGTTACGCAAAAAAGATGATGAAAATATACGTATTACAGACAGATTTATATTTTTATCTTTATTTATATTTAATATTACTTCTCGAATTACCTCTCTTTCTAAAATGTCGATCCGAGAAAAAGAGTCCAGTACATCAACAAGTGTTTATTGATGTCTATCACACTGCATTTCTTCGAGTTAAAATAGAGAGGTAATTCGAGCAGATTACTTCAGCATGGTTGCAATATAAGATCAGTCGCGTTGCAACGGAACTGATGCCAGTTAATGACGATTTCTGTTATATACATTCCGAGATGTATGGGGACTGTAACGTGGGGGGGTTATCACACAAGTACTCAACTCGGCTACTGACGCTGGTATAACAAGGAGTCACATTCGCGCGTCTGGCAGAGGAAGGAGGAGAGGAGCAGAGGAGAGCAAGGGGAGTACACATCTCCGTGCACGTATAAAGCTCTCGCGAGTGTATATATATTACATACGTTGTTCAATTTCACGACGTCTCGCTTCAATTCAGACGACGGATTTTCCACCATTACCCGACCGTATTTCTCTCCCCGCATCTCCTCCACACCATGTTCGTCTTACCCTCTTTCATCCTCTCAATTCTTCTCTCCTTCTCTCTCGTAAGTTTTCACTATCTCCCTCTCTCGCTCCCTCTATCGCAGCTTCAGGGATGGCGCACCACTTTGTGAACCAAGACAAATTGGAAATATTTTCTCGCGAAATACAGCCGTGGTACCGGCTTCGACTCGGCGGAATATATTGGGCGACAACGGTATATCCGGTAGTACCGACTCGTTATTAAATATCCGCTTCTTCGTACACACGATCCGCCACGCTCTGACTGTTGCTCCCATTCGCCCTTCGTGACGGTTATCAAATGATAATATGCGAGACAATCTAGCACAGTTACAATATAATTTGCAATTTTTTTTTATAATTTGAACTTATTAATAACAAACAACCGAAAACATTATCCTCGATATTAATCAATAAATTTAAATATATATTTTAACAGATCAATTAATGTATCGGTTAAATATAGTAAGTTAACTATAATTATCCCGTAAATTTATTTATTTATCTTTATAAAATTCTCGCTTCATAAAATAGAGGCGAGATCTTTTTAGTGTTTCGTCATCCCGATATGTATCTCCAACAAGGGTTTCGCAGTTACCAACTATTAGATAATCGCGTATCATTCTTTCTGACACGTACAAAGAGCAAACAATAAAGAAAGTATCATTACAGGATAAAGCATCAGGGGCTCAAAGATCGTTTAGGCGCGTATTGGTTGGATTATAGATCAGCGAGAGATCGTGGCGCGATTCGATCATATTGACTGAAAGGGTTTCGTTGAAGCTCCGAGAAAGACAGCAGCCATTAATAATCCGTGTCCAATATAATGCCGCATTAAAGAATAGTGCCCGCCTGGCTCGGAATAAGGACCGTGAAAAGATCCCGAAGGGTGCCACGGGAATCACCGCAAAAATGTTTGTACCTATCGTATAACGGCAGGTAGATGGGTCGTAGGTCAACGTGTGTTCACATAAAGAAGATCTACGAGAAGTATTCCTCTTTCTTTATCGATGCATGCGCAAACTTTTACGGAAAAGTCTCTTTCAGCGGAATTCCCCTGAAGGGCAAGTCCGTGTTGTGTACCAGATTTTAATTTAAACTATTTCTAAAAAAATCTAAATTTCCCTGTTTTAGGTACGAATTTATTCTTACGAATTTATTCATACTGATTCCACACCCACACAAACACACACACACACACACACACACACACACACACACACCACACACACACACACACACACACACACA
>Ga0157364_1001465_pt1 | contig 20138 bp, 25 predicted proteins | sample AttsexASBM2_FD_111476 | JGI IMG/M metagenome (GOLD analysis project Ga0157364, IMG submission 111476) | Fungus gardens microbial communities from leaf cutter ant in Ribeirão Preto, State of São Paulo, Brazil - Atta sexdens ASBM2 | ecosystem: Host-associated > Fungi > Mycelium > Unclassified ...
AGGAGGAGGAGGAGAGACCACAGAGGTGGCAAAACCCCAAATCTTTGATGGCATGTTATTGAAGGTTATAGGATTTATATCGGCATGCAAATTATATCTCAGAATGAAGTTGAGGGCGGAATCAGTAGAAGAGTAGGTCCAATGGATCCTATCATATGTACAGGGAGAAACAGTAGATGTATGGAAGGAGAATATAATGGAGGAATTGGAATCAGGAGAAGTTGAGTACAAGTCTGTAGAGGAATTTTTAGCAACCTTAAAGAAAGAGTTTGAAGGAGGAGAAGAGGAATCAGTGAAAGTAGCAGAGTTGAGAAAGCTGGAACAAGAAGGGGGAATGATGGAAGAGTTCGTGCAAGAGTTCAAGAGGGCAGCAAGGGGAAGCAGGTACAAAGGATGACCGCTAGTAGAAGAATTTAAGAGAGGAATGAATGGGGTAATACAGAGGAAGTTGATGGAGGCCAAGAATCAACCCAGCTCTATTGAACAATGGTACAGGAGGGCAACAGCCCTAAACCAAAATTGGAGAGAGAGTAAAAGGGAAGAAGAAAGGCTGAGAGGATGAAAGGAATAGGGAGGAAGAGCTCCTAAACAGGAGCAACGACAAATATTGTCACGACTCTTAGTATGACAAAGAAGGCAAATGTCTCCTCAGCAGGCAACAACAGAGCCTGCTCCAATGGAAGGTGTGGAGAGAATGAATGCGATAGTGGTAAGAGGACAAGGACAGGGGATAGGGGCTTCTAGGAGAGACCCTTATGCAATGGAGGTAGATAGAAGAAGGAATTGTTATACTTGTGGAGGATTCAGGCATATGGCCTGACACTGCAGAAACAGGGGGCAGAGAGGAAGGGTGATAGAAGAGAGAAGACTAGAGTATGGAGAAAGAAGAGAGGGAAATTTTGAATACTTGAACAATTTAAAAGAGATGGAGAACCTAGAGTCTCTTGACTAGGTTCTTATAATAAATTTAATGTATTAGCTATGGAAATAAGTGCTAGTACATTGAAATCAGAGGGAAATAAGAAAGTGGAAGTAACAAAAATGGAAGGGAGAACATTAAGAGAAGTGATAGTTAAAATTGGGCTGGAGAGAATTGACACACAGGAGGGGATAACGGTGAAGGTGTTGTTAGATAATGGGGCAACTGTTACAATTGATGCCTCCTGGAGTCAACATGGACATGGGTAAAGGGTATGACAACAACAATCAGCTGCGCCAAAGTAGTCTCAGTCAGCGCCTCATGTGGTAGGCATTGTAACCTAACCTACTCCTCATTTTCTCCATCTTGTTCCCTCATGTACTATGCCTCATGGTCTTATCATGTAGTTACTTCATAGTCGTATATATAGCGTAGATACATTTCAGTATCCTTATGCTTTACCAATTACAATCTCCCTTATACTTTCTTAAGCCTTTGCCTTAGTTGCAACCTGAGCTCAAGCTTAAGGTCATTACATTTGGTAAAGCGTCAACAAGCTCACCTTGCAAGAGAGGTGCAGTAGGGTGAACCTATGAACAAAACGAGACAGCGTTATCTGTCGGGAAGATAAAAGATGGGTTCAAGAAGAATCAACGATATAGAGGCATTGTTGGAACGACTGGGATCTTTACAGATCAACGAAGAAGCCTCAATGGAAGAATACGAACGAACAGACACTGAGATATCAGTAGCACCAGCAACAGCTGCAGCAGTCAGCGAGAACATACAGGCAGGATTGCCAAAGAGTATGGTACCAGACCCAGGGTGGTTCGATGGAGACCAGTCAAAGTTTGAAGACTGGTGGAGAGGAATCCAATTGTTCCTCAAAAGCAACAGAGTCAATGGAACGAATGATAGGATCACAGCAATCCTAGCTCGCCTCAGGGGAGGTGTAGCGGGAATATACGCACAGAAGAAACTTGATGAGTTTGACGAAGACAACGACACCCAGGATTGGGATGAGTTCGTGAAAGAGTTCAAGACAACGTTTAGCAATAAGTCCAAAGCAGCGGACACCAAATGGAAGATCGAGACCTTCAAGCAAGGAAAGAAGAATACAGCGGACTTTATGATAGAGTTCAAAGCGCTAGCCACGAAGGCAGACATAGATGAGCTTCACGCCATCTTCCTGTTAAAGAAGAATGTACGGCAAGATATAATTAAGACAATATTGGGTTATCCATCCATAGCAATGCCAGAGACACTCAAGGAGTGGAAAGTGGCGATTACATCAGTGGGACAAGGATATGAGTCCACAGAGGGAAGACACGATTACAAGACAGGAACAGGAACCACTTATGGTGGTAGAGGACAACCTATGGACATTGGGAAGTCCAACGAGAACTTCAAAGATGGGAAGCCAAAGTGTTTCAATTGCAACAAGTATGGACACATGGCAAAGGAATGCCGATCAGAGAAGAAAGAATGCAAAACAAGGACCTGCTTCAAATGCAAAAAGAAAGGGCATATCGCTAGAGATTGCAAAGGAAAGCAGACTATGAAGAAATGCAAGATATGAGAAGAAGAATCAGACGAAGAAAACCAGAACAACAAAGAGCAGGGTTTTGGTGAAGATCTCGAGTAGGCACGGTACGAGAGATCTCCCATGTAAAGTCCCAGAATAAATACATTATTCCGAATCGCCGAACCAGCGAGGGAAAGAGGGAACTTAACGTGCAAGCAAAAGTCAAGACAAAAAATGGCAAGAACCTGAAAATAAGAGCACTAGTGGATTCCGGGTGTACCCACACAGGAATTGACGAACAACTGGTCAAGGAAAAAAGGATCCAAACTAAGAAGATCAACTTCTCTTTCAAAGTGTTTAATGCAGATGGAATGAAGAACGGAGAGGTGACCAAAGTGGCACCTCTGGAAGTAGAAATCAACAGACACAAAGAGGTACTGGAAGCGGCAGTAACAGACTTAGACGGAACAGACATGTTTTTGGGACACGACTGGTTGGTTAAATACAATCCAGAAGTCAATTGGAAAAACGGCACCATCAAGTTCACGAGATGTCCAGGCAACTGTACAATGACGCACAAAGATATACAGTTCAACTCCAGATGGACAAAGGAAACAGTAATGGGCAACACAGAACAGGACAACAGCGAAATCGGAAAAGAACCAGACAAGACGAATCTAGAGGACCTACCAAAATACATCCGACCATTCACTCATCTCTTTAACAAGAAGAAATTCGAGAAGCTACCGGAGAGATGCGAATGGGACCACGAGATTAACCTAATGGAAGAAGCGCCAAGAGAACTTAATGCCAAGGCCTATGCAATGACTCTAAAAGAGGAAGAAGCATTGAATCAATGGCTGGACAAACAACTCAAAGCGGGACTCATTGTAGAGTCAAAGTCAAGATATGTGGTACCTTGCTTCTACATTCCAAAGAAAGACGGTTCATTACGATTGGTTCAAGACTACAGGAAGCTAAACCAGATTACCATAAAGAATAAAATGCCACTACCTCTAATTGGAGAAGTAATCGACAAACTCAAAGAGGCAAAATACTTCAACAAGTTAGATCTGATATAGAGATATAACAACATACAAATCAAGGAAGGAGATGAATGGAAGGCCGCATTCCTCATAAACAAGGGACTCTTTGAACCCTGAGTGATGTACTTTGGACTATGCAATTCACCAGGAACATTCCAAAGGATGATGAACAGCATTTTCCGAGAGTTACTTCATGAAGGAGTATTGGCAAACTATATGGATGACTTCGTCATACCAGCAAAGACAATGGAAGAATTGGAAGAACGAACAATCCGATTTTTGAAGATAGCAGAAAAACACAATCTGTGTTTTAAACGATCAAAATGCGACTTCAATATGGAAGAAATTCCAATCCTAGGAGTAGTAAGTTGGCAAGGGACAAGTCAAGATGGAACAGGAAAAGATAAAAGTGGTCAAGGAGTGGAAAACACCAATGAAGATCAAAGATGTTGAAAGTTTCCTTGGGTTCGCCAATTTCTATCGGCGGTTCATCCACAATTTCAGCCACACAGCAAGACCATTGAACAAATTAAAGGGCACGAAAGAATGGAAATGGGAAAAGGAACATCAGGAGGCATTCAATAAACTCAAAGAGAAGATTACGAGTCAACCGGTCCTCTCCTTACCAAGAAGAAAGGGAAAATTCAGGGTAGAAACGGACGCTTGAGGACACGCCATAGGAGGAGTATTATCTCAAGAACAGGATGGAAAGTGGAAACCAATAGCTTTCCTGTCAAGAACAATGCAAACCGCAGAACAAAACTACGAGATCTATGACAAGGAACTACTAGCAATAGTAGAAGCACTCGCAAAGTGGAGACAGTATCTGTTGGATGCAGTGGAACCCTTTGAAGTCTGGACAGATCATGAAAATCTCAAATATTTCAGAGAACCACACAAGCTAAATAGACGACAAGCTCAATGGTATTTGAAATTACAAGACTATGACTTCACAATTAAACACATACTGGGAAAAATGAACACAAAAGCAGACATATTATCCCGAAAAGATCAAGTCAACACAAAGAAGGATAACAAAGATGTACAACTACTCAAGGACGAAATATGGACAAGGAGAACAACAGCCAGAATTATGATATTGGGATGAAAAGTAAGGACAGAAGAGAGCGACATAATCAAGAGAATTTGAAAAAACAACACCAGGGAGAAGGAAGTCATTCAAGCATTGGAGAAGAATGATGGATTAGCATGGGAAGAAAATGAAGTGGCATACATGGATGGAAGAATCTATGTGCCAAACAGCAGGGAGCTTAGGGAAGAAATTCTTAGGGAACACCATGACCCAGTGGACATTGGACATCTAGGACAACATAGGATGATGGAACTACTCAAAAGAACTTACTGGTGGCCAGGACTAAAGGAAGATGTCAAGGAATACATACAAGGATGTTTCAAATGCCAACAGAACAAAGTGCAACACCAAAAGAAGGCAGGAGAACTCCATCCATTGGAGATACCTCAAGGACCATGGCAAGAAATCAGTATCGATATCATCGGACCACTACCAAAGTCAAACGGGATGGACGCGATAGTCATCATCGTCGATCGGTTCACAAAAATGATTCGATTAAAGGCAACTACGACGAGTGTTTCATTGGAAGGGATAGCAAAGATCTATAGGGATGACATCTGGAAATTGCATGGAGTTCCTAGGAAGATTCTAAGTGACAGAGGACCACAATTTGCATTAAAGTTCATGGAAGAACTCACAAAGGCACTGGAAACAAAGAGACAACTATCGATGGCATACCATCCACAAACAGATAGGCAAACGAAAAGGATCAATCAAGAGATAGGAACGTTCCTACGACATTACGTGAATTACCAACAAGATGACTGGATGAATTGGTTGGCCGCAGCAGAATTCCAATACAACGATAAGAAATATGCGGCAACAAGAAGAACTTCATTCAAACTAAATTTTGGAAGACACCCCTGGAAAGGCGACCTCATGGTGGAAACGGACATTCCACAAGTAGAAGAATTCCTTAGTGGTCTACAATGAAGTTGGGAATATGCGGCACAAGCAATGGAAGAAGCCCAGAAGAACATGAAATGGCAGTTCGACAAAAAGAGAAGGAACCCCCAAGGCCTAAAGGTTGGCGATCATGTGTGGTTGGAGAACAAGAATATCCAATCAAACCGACCCTCAAAGAAGCTAGACAACAAAAGATATGGGTCTTTTAGAATCTCAAAGGACATTGGTTCGGGAGCGTTTCAACTGGAACTTCCAGAAGGATGGGCGATTCACAATGTTTTTAATGAAGATCTCTTAACACGATGTGTGGAGCCAAAGTTTAAAGGACAACACAAGGAACCAGCACCACCACCAACAATTATCAATGAGGAAGAGGAATACAAAGTAGAAGAAGTTAGGAAGCACAGGAAATGTGGAAGAGGGACACAATACTTGGTGCACTGGAAAGGATATGGAGATGAACATGATCAATGGATAGCAGAAATGGGGTTACCACATGCAAAGCAGGTGATAGAAGACTATTGGACGAGGTATTCGAGTCGAAACCTATAAAGAGGGGGGGGTAAAATCCCATTTCAACAGCCCAAGAAATCACTCGAATTCTTAAAGCAACACCCAAATCCAACAATGTCATTCCCAACTGTTAACAACAACACCTTTACCACAGCACCCACTTCTCCTAACCTGTACATCTCAAGAAGACTTAACAATATAGACCAAGCCCAAGTAATGAAGAGGGAGAGAGAAGACTAGGAGAGATTATACCACAAAACGTTGAAAGGGATAGAGGTGATGATTGACGTTCAAAGAGCAATGAAGGACATGAAGAAATTAGCGGAAGAAACTGGAACAACAATTGCGGAAATAGAAGGAGTTATTCTGACGGCTAGTGTTAATAACCAAACCATGAATGCAACAGATATCACCCAGATGGCAGAAGATCTGCGTTATCTAATCCAGAGTGACATGGACGACAGGGCATTTCAAATTCAAAGAAGGCTGGCAGATGAACTCGATTGGTACAAAGGGAAGGATAACAGTTATGTGGAGACAAATATTCAAGAGATACAAGAGTTATATATGGAGGAAGAAATGAAGAGAGAAGGCGGAAGGATTGAAGATGACGAGGTGATATTAATCAAACCATATGAGGTATCCACAACGACATCATCATCAAGTACAAGCTTCATAATGGACGAAGTCAAACATCTATTCAAGCACATTAAATTCATACGAACACCATCGCAGACCAGGTTATTCAAACTACTACCACACTACCAAGCCCTCAGATCTAGAGAAGAGCAAGATCTAATATTTTGGAATGAAGTGGCAACAACATTCTTGGACAGAAAACATAACACAGACACGGCCAGAAATGGATATCAAATCCATATGTTCCAAGGAGGTCCACCACACAAACCATATTTTATAGCCAAGGACAACAAAGATCAAATCATTATAGGCCCTAGCAAAAAGATAGTAGCCACACATGTAGTAGGAGAGCTGGAGGTTTTGGTCTAATTCATGGGGACATGAAATCTGAAAAGGGGGTATTGTTACAATTGATGCCTCCTGGAGTCAACATGGACATGGGTAAAGGGTATGACAACAACAATCAGCTGCGCCAAAGTAGTCTCAGTCAGCGCCTCATGTGGTAAGCATTGTAACCTAATCTACTCCTCATTTTCTCCATCTTGTTTCCTCATGTACTATGCCTCATGGTCTTATCATGTAGTTACTTCATAGTCGTATATATAGCGTAGATACATTCCTGTATCCTTATGCTTTACCAATTACAATCTCCCTTATACTTTCTCAAGCCTTTGCCTTAGTTACAACCTGAGCTCAAGCTTAAGGTCATTACAGCAACTGGGCTAGTCATGAGCTCAGAGTTTGCCAAGAAGCAAGGTTTTAAGCTGAAAAAGTTGAAGAGGCCAATGAATGTGAGGAACATGGATGGGTCACTTAACAAAGAGGGACCAATAGAAAACATTGTGGAGGTCAATATTTATTATTAGGGGCATAGAGAGAGGACAGAGATTGATGTGATAGGTGGACAAAAGTAGATGGTAATTTTAGGGATGCTATGGCTAGCACACCACAATCCAGACATAGATTGGAGAACGGGAGAAGTGAAAATGATGAGGTGTCTGGAAGAATGTGGGAAGCAGTGGAGACCAGTTCAGAGGAAATCAGAATAAGAAAAGCAGAAGGAGGAAGAGGAAAAGGAAGAAGCAGGAAAAAAACATGAGAAGAAAAACAAGAAAAGGAAATCAAAGAAAGGGAAGACAATGGAAGTGAAGAAAGTAGCAGAAGAGTGGGAGATTTGGGATGAGGAGGAGGCAGTAGTAAGATTAGATGAGGAAGTGAAGAAGATAGTGCCTGAGAAATTTCACTAATGGATTAAAGTATTTGGTAAAAAGCAATCTGAGAGGATGTTAATGAGGAAGGTGTGGGATCATACAATAGAAGTAAAAAGAGGGGTTTGTGCTGAGGAAGAGAAAATTTTATCTATTGTTGAGAGAGGAGAGGGAGGAGGTGAGAGAGTTTACTAAAGAACAGTTGTGGAAAGGATATATCTGATCATCAAAGTCACCACAGATGGTGCTAGTATTCTTTGTGGGGAAGAAGAATAGAAAGAAGAGGATGGTCCAGGATTATAAGTACCTGAATGAGTGGACCATTAAAAATAATTATCCTCTTTCTCTAATATCAGATGTGTTGGAGAACATTGGGACAAAAAAGGTCTTCACCAAGATGGACCTTAGGTGGGGATACAATAATGTGAGGATGAAAGAGGGAAATAAGTGGAAGGTGGCGTTTACCATACTGGAGGAGTCCTTTGAACCTACGGTGATGTTCTTTATATTGACCAACTTGCCAGCAACATTCCAAGCAATGATGAATGAGTTGCTGAAAGACTTGATTAACACAGGGAAGGTGGTGGCATTCATCAATGATGTAATAGTGGGAACAGAGACAGAGAAAGGGCATGATGAAATAGTGGCAGAGGTCATAAGGAGATTAGAGGAGAATGATCTGTATATCAAGCCAGAGAAATACAAGTGGAAGGTTAGGGAGGTAGGATTTTTAGAAGTAATGATAGGGCCAGAGGGAAGTAAGATGGAGAGAGAGAAAGTCAAAGGAGTACTGGAGTGGCTGATACCTAAGTGTGTCAAAGATGTTCAGAAGTTTCTAGGATTGGCAAATTACTATTGCTGATTTATACAGAGCTTTGCATTAATAGCAAGACTGTTATATGACATAGTAAAGAAAGACAGAAGTGGGAATGGACAGAGAAGCAGGAGAGAGCATTTGAGGAGTTGAAGAAAAAGTTTACACAGGAACTGGTGTTAGCAACACCAGATCTGGATAAAAAAAATAAGGATGGAAGTAGACACATCAGATTATGCTACAGGAGGGGTATTATCAATGGAGGGAGAAGATGAAAAATAGAGACTGGTTATATTTCTTTCAAAGTCCTTAAATAAGACAAAGAGAAACTATGAAATACATGACAAGGAAATGTTAGTGATTATTAGGGGGTTGGAAAGTTGGAGACATTTGCTAGAAGGAGCACAATTCAAGTTTGATATCTGAACAGATCATAAAAACTTAGAATATTTTATGAAAGTGCAAAAATTAAATTGGAGACAAGCTCAATGGGCTTTATACCTATTTAGATTTGATTTCACTTTGAAGCATGTTCTAGGAATGAAAATGGGGAAGACTGATGGACTGAGTAGAAGACTGGACTGGAAAGTAGGAGTAGATAAAGACAATGAGAACCAAGTAATTATTAAAGACAATTGGCTTCATATATTAGAAGAAGTAATTATAGAAGGACCAGAAGTAGATATAATTAATAAAGATAAAAAAAGGCTAGGAGTAAAGACAAGGATGTAGTTAGAGTAGTAGAGGAGATGAAGAAGACCAAGGTAAAGGAGTTACAAGGAAAGAAATGGCAGATTGAGGGAGACTTAATGTTAAAGGAAGGAAAGGTGTACATACCAAAGAATGAGAAGTTGAGGGCAGAGATAATCTGATGTCATCATGATGTGCTGATAGCAGGGCATGGAGGATGATGGAAGACAGTAGAACTGGTCACTAGGAATTATTGGTAGCTAGGGGTAACAAGGGATGTAGGAAGATATGTAGAAGGATGCAATTTGTGTCAGAGGATGAAGAATAGGATGGAGAAGTTGGCAAGGAAGTTGAAGTTGAGTGAGGTGCTGGAGAAACTATAGACTCATTTAATGGTAGACTTCATCATGAAGTTACTGATAGTAGCTGAGAAAGATGTAATCTTAGTAGTCTGTGATAGATTGTTCAAGATGACACACTTTGTGGCAACTATAGAGGGGACATTGGCAGAGGGTCTAGCAAGGTTGTTCAGAAACAATGTATGGAAGTTGCACGGGTTGTTGGAGAGTGTAGTATCAGACAGAGGGCCCCAGTTTACAGTGGAGTTGATGAAGGAGTTGAATAAGATACTGGAAATAGAGACAAGGTTGTCGACAGTGTTCCACCCACAGACAGATGGGCAGATGGAACAAATAAACCAAGAATTGGAACAATATCTTTGATTCTTTGTGGATTATAGGCAGAAGAATTGGCCAGAATAGTTAGCATCAGCAGAATTTGCAGTGAACAACAAAGTTCATATAGCAACTAAAGTTTTGCCTTTCATAGCAAACTATGGGAGAGAGTTGAGAATGGGGGGCAATATAAGAAAGAAAGGAAAGGTAGAAAGCGCAATGGAGTTTGTAGAGAGGATAAAGAAAGTACATGAAGAAGCCAGGGTAGCATTAAAGAAAGTGCAGGAAGATATGAAGAAGCAGACAGATAGGGAAAGGAAAGAGATGGAAGATTGGAAGAAGAGAGATAGAGTCATGTTGAGTACCAAAGATTTGGTATTCAAAGAAAGACCAGCAATGTTATAACTCAAAACTCTTAGAGTTGGATTAAGAGGTAACCTTGTATTGGGTAACATAAGAGAACTCGATAGAGATCTCTTTACAAAGTAGTCTATCTTATATACTACTATCAATGGTCTGTGCTTACTACTGTGTACCCTACCCTAAACGACCATATGTAGAACATGAGGTTAACATGTGTTGTCCATGTTGTATGATGTCACTTGTTCTAGAACCTTCTACTAAGCTCTCTTACATCTCATGATCCGTCTTGTGACTATGCTATCAGATTGTGACAGTATGGCCAATCAACCCTAACCCTAGTTGTTCTAAAAATAGAAAATAGAAAAATAAATCAAAAAGAAAATAAACAATGAAAAGAAAAATAAAATAAATCAAGTCCACTTTCTTCAATCTTGACAGGCAAGGAAATTAGTGGATCAATATGTAGGACTATATACAATTGAGGAGGTGGTATTCACCAATGCAGTCAAATTACGACTGCCAATCTTAATGAGGATCCATCCAGTTGTGAATGTCAGTTGGATAGTATGATACAAGGAACAAGTAGGGGGGCAGAAAAAGAAAGAAGGAAAACCAATTGAAGTAGAGGGAGTCAAAGAGTAGGAGGTGGAAAAAATATTAAATAAAAGAAAAATAAGAGGAATAGATAAGTATCTGGTGTGTTGGAAGGGGTTTATGGCAGAAAGTGATATATGGTAAAAGAGAGAAGATTTAGGAAATGTAAGAGAAGTATTGGAAGAATTTGAAGGAAGAATAAATATGGAAGTGAGAAGGCAAGAAAAGATAAATATGACAGAAGAAAGAGATTTCAGGAGAGGGGAGCTACCAGGGAAGTACATGGAAAAGCTGCTATATAGGTAGAATAGCAAGAAGTTTGAGGAGGAATATTTGAGAAAGCTAGAGAAAAATTGGAAGTGGTGAAAGGATAATAGACAAATTAATAAAAATAAATATTTGAGGAGAATAGAAGAGAAAGAGGAAGAAGAAAAGAAGAAAATGAATGAGAGGGATTGGAGAATAGGACATTTCTCTGGAGGAGAAATCTTGAAGGGAGAGTAATATCAAGATTGAAGAATATGGACTTAGTTTTTTCTTTATTTTCTTTCTCATTTTATTTTTCTTTCAATTTATTTTTCATTTTTCTATTTTTACAACTCTGAGGTTAGGGTTAGAAGTGATTGGTCACATCTGAGGGTGTGGTTACAATATTGATCATGAAACTTGAGAGAAGAGAGTAGAAGATTCTGGAACAAAGTGATATCATATGACATGAACACTACATGTTGACCTCATGCTTTACACATGGTCCTTTAGGGTAGGATGCACAGTAGCTAGCATAGACCATCTACACAAGTATATAAGGTAGACTATTTTGTAAAGAGCTTGTTGTAGCAACCACTTGCCAGAATGGCACTTGTAGTATGCTTACTTCAGCAAAGCTCACAGAAGGCTATCTAGTAGTGGGGATTACAAGAGAACTTGACAAGGAGCCTTTGCTGCATTGCTACCCTATTTATATAAGTTATAAGTGGTCTATGCTATAACAATATGTCTACCTCATGTCTACTCCACAGTGACTGTGCAAGACTGTGCATCCTGCCCTAACGTCTATGTATTCTATATGTGATAGCAATGTGGTATACATGCTCCCTGATGTCATTGTCTAGGCTCTTCTAGCCTTGTAGACCTTTCTGGACCTATAGACTCTTCTAGACCACTCTAGGCCTATGACATCCTCTCACATGACTTCTAGGTCACGTGCCCTTTTCCCATTGTAGACTAATAATAATACTAATGTTCTATTTCTGTCCTAACCCTAACCCTGCCTGAAGTCTGTCCACTCACTCGTCTTATAACAGAGCTCTCTATTGAGTTCTCTTGTGTTTTTTTAATACAAGAGTTTGACCTCTGAATCTGCTCTAAGGTTTTCAGGTTATAACATCCAATGTTTGGCAAGATATTTTCCATTGAGAAAGAACAGAGTCGTATTTAAATTTTTTACAATAATCCTAGGACAATTTACATGGGAAGATAAGCAGTGAGTCGAAGCTCTTGGAGTCTTTGTTTACTAAAGAGTGTAGCAGCCAGTTTTGTTTGCTGGGGTAGTTTGCTGGGGTAGTTCCAGAACTCAATGTAATTGTTACTATCCTTTAAGAAAAACACTCTGAGTTTGTGAGAAATTGCAGCAGAATGGATTTGATATGGATGCAATGAGAAATCAAAAATTCTCTTGGCAGTATGGAAAGAGTCTGTTATAACAATGATGTGATTAATGTTAGAAATACCAACTGCTTGGTTAATACTATATCAAATAGCAAATAATTTGGCTTCAGTAGTTGTGACATTGACTGCTTGGTGAATTGTCTTGATGATGGGTTTATCATGCAAGTGAATATATGATATTGAAGTAGCAATATGATTCTTGATGCTAATGTCAGAGATGACAATAGAGGAGGAGAGATTGGATGATGCTCTGAAGGTGATGTTGTTGAGATTTCTTATGTGATTCTTGATGCTTGAAGAATGTGGATAGAATGAGAATTGATCTGAGAAAGAGTTAATGAGTTGATTCCCTAGGTCAAACTTCTCATTAAAAAGTGAAAAGAAGGGGAGAAGTTCATTATACCTGTTATCCATGTCAATTAAAGGAGAGTTTAAGTGAAGTCTTTGTTTTGGTATAAGATTGTTGTTATAAGATGAAAGTATGAACAGACTTTGGTAGGGTTAGGGTTAAGATATAGACAGTAGTATATTATTAGTCTACAATGGAGGAAGAGCATGTGACCTGGAAGTCATGTGATAAAAGCTGGAATAATCTAGAGTGGTCTGGAAGGACTTAGGGTCTAGAAGGATTGGAAAGAGTCTAGAGAAGAGTTAGGATTAGGGATGACGTCAAGGGACAATGGTTCCCCATGATGTATACATGGTGACAGAGATTAAAGAGTATGATGTCAGGGTACATGGACATGGTATGGTGGCCTTGAGATAAAAGCATAGTGGATGAGTAATAGGACATGAGGTAGAGGCATGGACATAAGAGCTGGTAGATATTGTTGTAGTATGGACCACATTGTATTTATATAAATAGAGGAGCAATGCAGTGAGGGCTCCTTGTCGAGTTCTCTTGTAATTCCCACTACTAGATAGCCTTCTGTGAGCTTTCTTGATATCATTATTTAGACTACTCTTGTTCTTTCTAGACTGTTCTAGACTGTAGACTCTTTTTGTCTACTCTAGACTGTTCTAGACTCTGACATTATGTTATGTGACCTCCATATTACGTACTTTCTCTCTTGTTGTAGACTAATAATAATATCCTATACTAATATATAAGGAAATGTCCTCCCACACTTTGTTGTATCATAACAGTTGGCATAGAAATTAATATGATGTCAAAAAGTCAGTTTTTGATTGAAGAAGAATCTAAGGTATTACTATGTGGTCTTGGGAAGTAGGACAGGTTCTCTTATAGGGGTGAGGTCTAGTGGAAGGAGGTTAAAGACTTCATGTGATCTAGAGAAATAGAACACTTTAGTTTTCCCATATTCCATAACTAGTCTGAACTTTGTAAGAAGAGAAGAAATTACATTATAGTTATAAAAGAGGTTTGTATTTGAAAGAGAAATAGATTTGTTCTGTGAAATTAAAAGTCCATCATTGACAAAAGAAATGATAGAAATGGGAATTTTTAGGATTTTTAATTGTTTTTTAAGAATATGAAAAATTGGAGAAAGATAGAGAGCAGAGAGAATAAGGGAAGGAGTTGAGCCTTGTCCAACACTGACATCTATATTATAAAAGGGAGACAAAAATCCATTCCAGAGATATTTAGTTTTCCTACCAACTAGATAATTCTTGAAGAAAGCCAAAACTTTCTAATCAAGCTCTGCTTTGTCTAGAATGAGAGGGAGAAGCTGGTGATTGAGTAATGGGAAAAATTGTGCGATGTTGAAAGCTAACATGCTGGTGGTGAGATTTTTGATCCAGCCTGATTGAATAAGGTAGGTAAGGGCAACACCAGCATTCATAGTGGATCTGTACTTGAGACTGCCTAACTAACATAGGTAGATGAAATCATTTGAGATTGTTAGGAATTGTATTCTTTTTCCAATCATTTTTTTGAAGAGCTTCCCCATTGTGTTTAACAGAACTATAAGGCAGAAGGACTTGAGAGAGTTGTACAATACCTTGTTAGGTTTAGAGATAATGATGGTCATAGATGTCTTGAAATAGGATTGCCAGTGTTCTAAGTCAATACAGGCATTAGTAATATCAATAAGCTTCATAATACATTTATTGTTCTTAATGATTCTCTTGGCGTGACTCCAAGATAGCTTGTCTGGACCAGAAGCTAAAGAGTTGTTGTATTTTTTAATAGTGTTGATAAGCTCTTTTCTTGAGAACAGTGCCCACATTTTGACATTTTTACCAGGGATTTCATTCAGCAGTTGGAAGTCGACCTCACGAGAATGTGTAGAGTTGAATAAGTTGTAAAGAATGTCCTATAGGTTGTTCAATTTGATACAGTGTCAACCATTATGCTAAATGGCTTCAATAGCTAGAAGTTTATGTTTCTTGACCTAGTTTATGATTTCCCATGGGCCACACTTCTGGTTAGCAATTTTGTTGATTTTGTCATTGAAGAAAATGTGCTTTGTCTTCTTGACCGTTCTTTTAAATTTCTTCTAGTCTTTTAGTTGTCTAGATTGTCAGTATGTGTTGAGGTCTTTATGATAGTCTTTATCCCACCATGCTTTGGAATGCTTAGTAATGTTTATATTCTTAGAATACTTATGCCAAGTGCTGTCAATATTGATGGCTAGCATTTGAATGATATTTTCTAGAGCTTTGGTGCTTTGGATAGAGGACATATTCATTTGCTTGATAATGTTTGCAAGCTCTTCAATGAAATAGTTCTTCTCATCACTGTTCTTGATAAGAGATTGTTTTTTTATTTGTATGTATTCATCAAATATCAAGATATTGATGATGATAGGAGTGTAATTAGAGGTTAACCTCCAATTGGGATGAATATGATAGTTATCAAATTCTAGTGAGAAAGGATAAAGAAAAATGAGAGTCAGGATCAAATTTGAGTCTTGAACATTATCAGAGTATCTGGTAAGAAAGAATTTAGCTAGTTTGGAGATTTCTAACTAGAAAGAATCAGCAATATCAAAAAGAGTGTCTCTATGAGAAGAATGGTATGGAAAGTTTGGGTCCCAAAAACTATCCCTAATGTTCAAGTCCCCTGTCAAGAGTGAAAGCAATAGACTTTAATTTTATTTTATTTTTCTTTTCATTTCTCATTCTCTTTTGAATTATTTTACATTTTATATTTTTAGAACTCTGAGGTTAGGGTTAGAGTGATGATCAGTCACACTGTCACATCAGTCACATCTGATGGTGTGGTCACAGTAATGAATAGGTTACAAGATATGAGGAAAAGAGGTAAAAGATTCTAAAAGAAGTGATATCATATAGCATGTATACTACATGCTGACCTCATACTTAACACATGGTCATTTAGGGTAGGGTGCACAGTAGCTAGCATGGACCATCTGTATAAGTATATAAGATAGTCTACTTTGTACAGAACTCTCTATTGAGTTCTCTTGTGTTTTACTCTAATACAAGAGTTTTGTTTTTTTATCCAACTCTAAGGATTTAAGTTTATAACATCTCTAGTCATGATGAGGATATTACTTATATTGACTTCAGTATCCTTAAGATACTTCAAAGCTGATTGAAATGAGTCTAAATACATATTAATTAAAAAGTAAATCAAACCCTAATTGAAAAAGAAAATACAAGATAAGTTTCTATGGTTGAGAATGTTATTTCACAGAGAAAAACAAAGAGAAGAAATATGAATATTAATATATGTGATGACTCTGGGAGAGTTGGAGGCACATAATGAAGTCCTAGAGAAGGTAGACTAATTGGGATAATAAAGAACTCTGACTAGTTTATCTCCTTCACAACTAGTGGAGTTTGGAATGAAGTGAATAACTGACTAGGGCGGTTTTTAAATGAAGATAATGCTGAAAGACAATTGAGTTTCCAGGATGGTGTTAATGATGAGGCTGTTCTTGCAAACATTGTATAAATATATCTTGATGTTATCATAAATCATGCTTGGGTACTGCTCATGGCTAAGCAAATTGATATACTTCTACTTTTGTGAAGTTTCTATTGCTTTCTGTTGTGTTAGTCTTGATTAAATTGATGCCTCCAGAATGGGCATATATTTGAGTCTGTCTGATAGTCACTTCAGCAGTTGGAGTACTTAAAGGAATAGAGGCATAGTTTACCCTTCTTGGTTTCTAGTTGAGAAGGGTTCATTTAATTGTTGGCTTTACAGCATCATGTGAATTGTCAGTGATGTTCCAATTTGTGAGGACCATTACACTTGACGTATTTGGTCTCTTGAATTCTGCACAAAAACATAGAGTGGCCCTATCTCCAACAGTTCTTGCATTGAGAGACATCTAGGTTCATGTTTGCTCTTCTAATAGTAGTAATGTAGTTGCCCACATTGAAGCACCTATTAATGAGCATTTTGGCATTACTGCTACTTTGTACATCTCATATATCAATCCAGATAATTACCATGTCAGATTTCAGAGAGACTTTGATAATTTGAGGCTTCAATGCCAAAGTGATGTTGTTGAAAATGTAGTTGTTCTTGATGGTGCTTTTGACCACACTTGAGTTGATAGGGTTGGCAATGTTTTCTTAAAGATATGGGAGATCTATGATTTTCAAATATGATTTGGATCAGGGAAGTCTTGGTGATTCAACTTTGTTTGAATTGATATGATTTGTGCCTTTGATATATTGCTCAATGGTCTATAGGTTTAAAGAAGTGGCAACTTTGTTAGTGATAATTATAATGCCAGCTGTATCAGGATGGATAAAATTGACCAAAATGTTGGATTTGATGTTTTTTAGAGCTCTATTCATGTTTGAAATGTAAGCATTGCTTTCTTCTATAAAATTCTTCTTATTGTCTCCACTCATGGGAATAATAACCTGTTTTCTAGATGGACCTTTTGTGGTCATAGTGATGCAGGGCTTTGGTTTATTGTTTTCTCTGATTATTTTTTGAATGTTTTTAATGTTTTTCACTTAGAGGGATAGAAAAGCTTCTTTTATTCTCAGAACTTCCTCGGTGCTAGTCTTAGTAGCTTAGGTATAGGATTTGGTTTAATTGGTGTTGGCCTAGGTTGGTTTGTTGGATTTGAAGTATTTAGAGATTTTGTTTACTTCTTTAGGGAATTTAGCAGGAATCAGAGGAGGAAGCCTTTTGATACTAGTGGGTTTGTTAGTGTTTTTTTTTCTCTTTCTTACTGTTTTTTTCTAGGTTAACTTTGAGGGTGAATTTATATGCTATTTTTTGTCTAAGACTATTTTTATAGTTGTTAGTGTTGTGGCAACCACTAGACACAAAGTTCAATAATCATACAAGTAAGTAAAGCTTTCAATAGGCTATCAATGTAAAGATCATAAGAGAACTCAACAAGAAGTCCTTGCTATATTGCTACACTTTATATATCTACTATACATAGTCCATGCTACAACTATATACACTTACCCTAAAGTTTATGAGTCATCCATACATATACTATGTGTATAGCATGTAGTAGTAATGTGGCTGCTATGCTCCCTAATGACATTGTCTAGACTCTTCCCAACTTTTCTAGACTATTCTAGACCATAGACTCTTCTTGTCTACTCTAGACTGCTCTAGGCCTATGACATTATATCATGTGACTTCTTATTCATATGCCTTCTCTTGTTGTAGACTAATAATAACTTTGTTCTATTTATATCTTACTAAAAAGTCAGTCCACATTTTAGTGTCTTATAACAGTTAGCAGTAAAAGAATCCCATCCAGAATTATAAATGGAAAAAATAAGCTTCTAAGTAGCTTTACTAATATCTTCAAAGTTCTTGATATCATTGGACTTGGATATTTTAATCTTTTTATTTTTGATATATTTGGCCATGCAGATCAGAGACTTCTTGATGTTGTTGGTATTGAAGGCAAGGTGTTCCAGCAATCTATAAAGAGAAATAGGGTGGAAATTACTGTCCTATAGTTTTGGCTCTATAGGTTGATTAGGATTGTATGGTAATTGGATGTTGACAATGTTATTATCATCAACACAAGGAAAGCTGGAGGTATTGAGGGCTAGTGTCTCATTTGAAACATGTTGTAGTCCTTAGGGAGTAATAAGATCAGCTACCATATTGACACGACTAGTTTCTTGACAATTGTTGTTATACAACAGCTGAGAGCAGTTGATGGGTTCACTAAATTCTTCATCAGGGAGATTGTTCTGTATGACCATCCTTTCATGGTATGAAATGGAGGAAGCCTTCAATTTGACTGAAGTATTTATAAAGGAAACATTACTAGAAGAAGGAGATCTTTCTCTAACACTGTCAAAATTGTTGACTTTCTTGTTTATATTGATATCTGTTGCTGAGCTAGCTGGTAAACATTCTATTTGAAGAGTAGTAGATGTGAAAGCTGAAGAAGAAAATTATATATTCTCTAAGATGTTATAAGATATGAAAGTGTGGATAGACTTTAATAAGTTATAAATAGGATAAGTAGTTATTATTAGTCTACAATGAGAGAAGATATGTGAATAGGAAGTCACATGACATAATGTCATAGGCCTAGAGCAGACTAGAGTGAGCTGGAGTAGTTTAAATGAATGATGTCAAGGAGCATATTCACTGCATTACTACTATATAGTGTATATCTGGTACACTCATGGATAATACATGGATGATACATGGACATTAGAGCAGGAGTAGGTAGTTATAGCATGAACTATATGTAACTTATATAAATAGGATAGCAATACAGCAGAGACTCTTTGTCAAGTTCTCTTGTGAAACCCTACTATCTTATCTTTTACTGAGTGAGTTATTGCTAGTGAAGTCCTGCCTGCCAACTGTGATAAATAGTTGCCACAACATAAAACTCTATTAGATGCTACCATATAAGATAGTAGTATAAGAGAAAAAAGGGGACTGTTGTATATATACCTTTATATCTAAGAATTAGATCTTAGACTTAACAATATTAATTATTATCAATAATTATTTTTTCATTATTGATATCTATATTAATCTTTATTATCATTGTCATTATTATTGAACTTCTGAATTACTCCTAAACCTCTAAGAGTATACCTAAGGTTTAAATATTATAAATAAGTAAGTAGTTCATTTTGTAATACCAGAAGTGACAAAATATATAGAGGGATATAACATATGTCAGAGGATTGTTATATACAAGTCCACCTGTCTGGAAAACTACATCCCTGCGGTGATGCCACCTCTGAACCATACAAGTCCGCCTTCTACGGCAGCTACCCTTTCTCGCAACACGTCTTATGGCAGTGTTGCAACCTTCCGGGTATTCCGTCTTCCATGACAGAGATACTCCTATTCAACTCGGTCTTCCATGACAGAGTTAATCCTGTCAGTGTCTCAACACTGAAACTTCTGCTCGGGGTAATAGGGATATTACTACTGAAACCCCGAGCATCTCCTATACTTTCTATTTGTATATAAGACTAGTAGTTACACTGTAATTTGCTAGTCTGATAATCGACAAAGATAATCTCTTATTGAACTCGATCTCCGGTGTTCAACGGCGACACACCATTCAGCACTCACTTCCAC
>Ga0157364_1001466_pt1 | contig 20136 bp, 16 predicted proteins | sample AttsexASBM2_FD_111476 | JGI IMG/M metagenome (GOLD analysis project Ga0157364, IMG submission 111476) | Fungus gardens microbial communities from leaf cutter ant in Ribeirão Preto, State of São Paulo, Brazil - Atta sexdens ASBM2 | ecosystem: Host-associated > Fungi > Mycelium > Unclassified ...
AAATATGGTCCTCCCCCTTTTCTTTTATATATTTTAAACGATCGCTCTCAGGTATTTTCGTGTTCTAGCAACTTTGATTAACGGTAACGGTTAGCAGCATAAATTTGTTTCCCTTCGCGTAATTAAGCTCGCCTTACACATTAACGTTCCAGACGCGCCGCCCGTGCTCCTGTACTCATTCATCGAGCAGACTCTCCAGCCAGGACCTGCCGTGTCCTTAAAATGTTCCGCCGCAGGAAATCCTACACCTCAAGTATCATGGGCGTTGGACGGTTTTCCCTTACCGACTAATGGAAGGTAAGCTCGTCCCAATTCTTTGAAATAGCCTATATTTTTGCTATTATTCCGTGTTTGGGAAGTGATATCTTTTAATTAATACTAGCGTGACTAATGACCTCATAAAAAACAGAAAGTGGAGAGAAAGAAAAAAAAATATAAGTATCATTTGTACGTAATTGTGGTATTAAATTTTATATATATCTTTTAGTTATAAATGTCAAAATAATTACGTACAAGGAATCTCATCAAGCATTGCAAAAAGTTCTTTAGTTTAAGCGTTCTACTATCTTAATAGTTCAATAAATTTATTTTCAAATCTATATCAAGTTAAATTTTTAAATATTTTAACAAAACTGTTTTTTCCATATAGTATCTAACTTTACAAACTAAATGTTGTTGTTCCTTCTATCTCTAAGTCTACATCATTGTATTTATATACACATTTTTAACTTATTTATGTGGCAAACATTTCACAGTTATCTTATTTATCATCCTCAGCTTAATTTACATTTATATTTCCTATTATACGATTATTTATTAATATTGTTAATAGAACTCGAAAAAAATAATAACTAAAATTATTGAGATTAATGTTCCTAACATAAAAAGATGAACGGACCATAAATTGCGCGAAGAGTCTCAAACATCATTTATACTACTATCGTAATTGAACTATAATTTCTGACGGTGCCGTTCGCGATCGTGTATATGCGTACAGCCAATTCTGCGTGTAATATCCCGATGGAAACGAGAATATTTATCGCGCGGATGGCGTATACTGTCTCGGAAAGAGTGACATGCGCAAGTCCCAGCGGCGGCGTCTAGTTTAATGACAGATTGGCGTAAAGGATCCACCATCTCGCGGACCTCGTATCTCATTTTATCATCGGTTTTCCATCCCCGTCGCTCGAATTTCCCTTGGCTCGCTACCGGACGCAGTTTCCGGTGGCCATAGTTTCATTCTCATCCTGATCGAAATGGAACGTGACAAATTCTAAACGATAACGCGCAACGATAACGCCAGGGATTCACGTGCACTCACCGAGATTCACGAGATTGCGCCGATTTGAGACCTGTCCAGCCCGCGTCAGACTGATAACAGATAGAAATGCGAAGCGCTTCTCGTGAAAGGTCCACGTATCATTTTACCATCTTCAGTTTTATTGTACTTTTATTACACGGCTCCCCGATGTTATTGCGATACAGAAACATGATTACTCTGTAATCGTTATTTCATGTTAAAAAAGTGGAAAAATATGGACGATATTCGTTGGCGCCTCTAATTTAAATCAAACATATTATTATATAATATAAAGAAGAATTGTTAATTTTGACTTAATGTTAACTGCTCAGTCTTTACTAATTATTTACATATTTATTGTGACCAAAATTATTATTTTTTATATTTTTTATATATGATTCGAAATTTTATGTTAAATGTTGATTTGGAGCGGAACAAATATCCACTAACGTTTATTCCAGCACTTGTCATATGTCTTTGATGATATTTCTCTAATAAAAAACCTTCCTGTGTCCATATTGTCAGGTCCCTTTTCAAAATATATGATTACTTAAAGATTAAAGATCATGAATGAATTTTATTGTTCAATTTCTTGGTAACTTTTAATCTTTAACTTTTAATCTTTAATCTTTGAGTAATCATGTATTGTAAAAACGAGTCTTATTAAACGCTAATTGTAAGCTGAGAATGACTCCAGAAAGAGTCGACACGTACTTCTATCGAATCATTTAGATTTTCATTCCTAATTATTTACAATCAATTGTACTTTTTATTCGCGTATCACCATGCTATATGCATATTATTTGTTGCTTTGTTTTGTTTTTTTTTAAATGTTTTTCTTGAATTATATATGTATGTATTTCTTGAATTATATATATACAGTTTGAGTTTGCTAAAAAGGTATTGATTTTTTTATAAATATCACGTAGAATATTCAATCATCCTTTATAAATTTATCGAACACAATGAATTAATTCGTAAATTGCATTTCAAATCAAAATTTATTGATTTTTGCGCAAGATTCGTCATTGGTCAATACGTGACAGTGCATGGCGACGTTATATCCCACGTCAATATAAGCCATGTAATGGTGGAGGACGGAGGTGAATATTCCTGCACAGCCGAAAATCGCGCAGGAAAGGTGACACATGCTGCACGACTGAATGTTTACGGTGCGTACCTTCCGTTAATTATCATCGTGTATAATGTGAGACAAATTGTAATTAATTTCACGCAGTGTAGCCGCACCAAAACTGACCATAGAGATATGTGGCTCGCCTCTCGCTTTTTGATATCGAGTACTCGCATCAATAATTAATGACTTATCACTAATTTATGACCATAAATCATCATCACTATATAAACTGTAATATAATCACACTTTTCGCCAAAATTAGAATCTGACTAGCATTTAACTATTATATGACATTAATTAAAATGCGAAAATGTTATAAATTTAACTGTCTGGAACTGACGTGAATCTATTCAACTCAATCAATCATAAATCTCTTTGTAAAAAATGTTAAAAAATTCAATTTTTTTATGTTATATCTGCAAATTTGAATATTATTCTTATTAAAATATACTTATACTAATACTATAACTCTTTATCCTAAGAATTATGTTTTATATACAAAAGTATTTTGATTCCTTGAAATTAATTAGTGCCTTTTAATAAACATACCTATTAAATAAGTTTCATAGACTCATTTACTACGAGTATACATTAATTAAAGGCACTAATTAATTTTAAAGAATCAAAATGGCCAATAATTGTGTCATTAATTGTATTTTTGACGTCAGATTTTGACGTCAGCTCCGGAAGGTTAAATTTTAATTTCTAAAAAAGTATATTACATTATGAAAAAATAATATTTTCATTATAGAAGATTAAATAACGTTTTTAGCTTATTCGAATGTTTATCGATCTTATTGTAGTTTCTCGTCAGCTCGAGACTTATCGAGCTAAAAAGTATTGAGAAAAATATACATAAACGTGAAATACGTTCCGTCTATCTAGGACTTCCATACATACGCCTGATCCCGAAAGTGACCGCCGTCGCCGGCGAGACTCTCCGTTTAAAGTGCCCGGTGGCTGGATATCCGATTGAAGAAATAAAATGGGAGAGAGCTAATCGTGAATTACCGGACGATCTGCGTCAGAAAGTACTCACGGACGGCACTCTGATGATCAGCAGTGTGCAGAAAAAGGGTGACGCTGGAGTATACACCTGCTGGGCGAGGAACAAGCAAGGTCACAGCGCCAGAAGATCCGGAGACGTCGCAGTAATCGGTAAGGCCTCATTTCCGATTTCCTATGGCAACGAATTGTCGCAGGTGGACCATTCCAATCGAAGATGGCAACCTGGCGATGAGTGCTGATAAGACGAAAGGACGATCCATGACGTTGGAAAAATAAATAAGGGACTATAATCGATTGGAAAATGAAGAACAAATACAAAGTCATGCAGATTATGATCCCTGTCATCAGGGATGGTAGATAAGTTTTAGGATTACGTGGAAGGAGGCCCGAGACACGAGCCATGTTACCGATTGCCGTCTATATATACGTAACGTGCGCTCACGAGCTGTCTCGTTGTTATTATTCCAGTTCCTCCCAAAATTAGCCCGTTCACGGCAGATCGCGACCTGCATCTTGGCGAACGCACCACTCTGACGTGTTCGGTGACCAGAGGCGATCTGCCGCTGTCCATCACATGGCTCAAGGATGGACGTTCTATGGGGCCATCGGAACGTGTCACTGTCACCAATATGGACCAGTACAATAGCATACTGATGATTGAAAGTTTATCTCCAGATCACAACGGCAACTACTCGTGTGTGGCCCGTAACGTGGCCGCAGAGGTATCGCACACGCAGCGGCTTGTGGTTCATGGTAATCCTCCTCTAGGCCCCCTACAATTTGCCCGACGACCGCCTGACCGCCCGAGTTTTGCGTGTGCGTGTGTGTGCCCGTTGCGTGCGTGCGAATCGTATCGGCCGGGCTCGAAAATGGAAGCTGCACATGGAAGTTGCGTCGTCGTTATCGTCAACGGCTATTGTTATATATTCTGATCCATGGATGCGGGATTGATCAGCAAAATGCGCTGTGAATGCTTCATTCGAACACAAAGATCAAATCTCAAGCCATCGACGATGCGCTTCCAAGCAAATCCACGACGGGACCTCGTCGACTTCTCGTCACCAAGGAACGTAGAGACTTGGTGACTTGTAACTAAAGATTGCTCACGCTTAGCGTGACTTTTCCTTATGCACGATACCCGCCTCTACCTCTCCCACACGTCCTCTTAAAGAAGTTGCGCTTCGACTTCTCGAGAGCGACACCGCACGTTTCCTTTTTTTCGTCCAAACGTTTACAATTATATTTGTTCAACTATCTCTTTCACGTTTTACCACGTCTTTGAATTTTAGCGATGCTCGTCACAGCGTTTCAGATAGACATGAAGAAAATCATTTTATTCCTCTAAAAATATTAAAACATAATTAAGCATTTTGAAGGAAACGACGCGGTAGCTTCGGAAAGATGAAGACTCGCTCTCACGTTAATTGGAAAGGATCGGATGCTGCGCGCAAGTGTGCGATGCCAATTTAAGTGTATAAGGTGTGAGGGCGTCAGGGGCAGGTCCGCGGCGGGGCCACCCTCTCTCTCCTCTACATTGCTACGTTACTATACTGCCTCTATTGTACATATTCTACATATATATACATATTATATTCTATATATATATATATCTACATATATACATGGACGTACCACTGTTTATATGAAGCGGAAGGAACAGAAGCAAAAAGAACTGAAAAATATATATATATACACATACCGTCTCACAGTATAAATCTATATATATATATTTGTGCATATATATATGAAAAGAACACGTATACCTGGTATTACAAGGTTTTTGCGTTTTTTGGTGCCATCTTTTTCTTGCTCTCACGTATGGTTCTCTCTTCTCTCTTGACCTTTTCCAGTACCCCCTATTATTGAGCCATTTACGTTCCAAGAGGGACTATCCGAGGGGATGCGGACGCGGACGGTGTGCGGGGTCGCGGCGGGAGATCCACCTTTGACCATATCCTGGCTGAAAGACGGCCAAAGTCCCTTTCCCTTGCCGCCGAATCTGGCGTCCGTCGCAAATGTCTCCCAACTGGATCCCTACTCGAGCCTTCTCAGTATAACGAATCTCGCGGCCGAGCACTCCGGCGACTATACCTGCGTCGCCGCGAACCCCGCCGCCGAGGTCAGGTACACGGCCAAGCTACAGGTAAAAGGTAACTAGATGATCGCCAACCCTTTTCCTAGCGTTCCTAATAATCGCCTTGCCATTCCTCTCGATCGTTTTACCCCGATATAAGTTCAATGACATTTCTAATCTATATATCTATATAATCATTATTTTTTCTAGATTTAGAAGAATTTCAATCACATTGTAAAATTGTTCAAGTCCTATAATCTACAAGCATTAATTTTAATATCCTAACTTTAAGATACGCATATACAATACATCTAATAATTAAATAACCTACCATAATAAAATAGTTGACATCAGGTAATATTAAAGAAACGTATCGAATGAATTTTCAACGATCTGCAATGTAGGTATTTGTAATGCCGTGAAATTTAATTCTGAAATTTGTCGGGATAAAACATCATCCTGAATATCCATTCCATAGTTCCTCGTTCTCCAGTCTTAGTCGCCATTTCATCATCCACCGCCATCGACATATCATCGCGCTTATTAACTCGGTCCCGCTTCACCATAGTTCATCATAACTGTGTTCTCGCCAGGATGTGACATTTAGAGAGATTGTACTCCACGTTGGCTCCACGGCTTAAAGACGATACCATCGAGATTTCGAGTGACAGCACGTTCACCCCCGGGCGAGATCACGATCATTAAGTTCCCATCCTCCGTCTCTTCCACTTCATCCTCAAATCTGTCAAATCCCTCCCGCAAATCCATCCGATACTCCTTCTTACCTAGACACAGTGTGTGTATTACATTTGCGTTGCTTTGGCTCTCTGGGAATGCGTCGGTATCTCGTGGACCCCCGAGGTTTGCTTGACTTGACCGAATAATAAAGGTAACAGTTTGCACCTTTCCTTATTTTTTACTTGTTTCAACTACAACTACAACAACAGCAACAACTGCAGCTACAATAACTAAATACGAAAAAAAAAAGATTTTTCTGGCCTGCGTGCGTGCGTGTATGTGAGCATCGACACTTTATTCGGCATGATCTCTTTACTTCAGTAGTTGTAGATCACTATTGCCTGCATCACATTTTACATGTAAATAAATATATATTTTTCTCTGTGTGTGTATGTGTGTTTATCAAATTATTACTTAAATAATATATATATATATATATATCGAAGTATCTTGATCACCCAAGTGCGAGCACGTGCCACTACGCTCACGATCAATCTTCACCGACCTTTGCGCTGGCTCTTCTTTGGGCTCGTTGGAAGACAACCTTTATTCACTTCTGCATGCTTTCTCACCAAACTTTCTCTCGCTCTCTGTCTCTCTGTTTCTATCGTTCTATCTCCGTCTCTCACTACCTTTCTCTCTTTTTCTCTGTTCGTCCGTATCTCTTTCTCTTTTTTATATTTCTTTCATCGCAACGAGGCACGAGGATGCCGGACGCTCACGTAACGCGCCTGCGAGCTCTCTTTCGTAAAAGTAAGAAAAGTAATGATCTTAAGAGAACGATAAAAAGCCCTTAAGCTTGTCGACGACCGATAAAACTTCAAGTTCCTAGCGTGATACTCGATACAATAGCTTAAACTCGTAAGAATACCCGAGCTCGCGCGTCCTTCGCCTCGTCGGCGATCGGTAAAAAATGTAGGCTAGTAGTACGTATATCATTAATTAAATTCGTACTTTATTGAACTAGTCGTTAGACGCGGGTACTTATATATACATATATATTGTTATTATTGGTATCATTATTATTATTATTATTATTGTTATTATTATTATTATTATTATTATTATTCGCCACCCTCATGAGTTCCGCATCCAAACATTTCCTGCCCTTTGCGTACCTCTTTCCGAGAGTTCTACTTGTTTCACACACGCCACCGTTTGGGCTCGAGTATATTTGTATACTCACGTTACATATGTTATATACATATATATCTATATATCTATCTATCTATCTATATATATATTATATATTGTCGCACGCGATCGATGCGTGGCCGATACTTTGCCGTCTTGTAAAACGTTGGAAACTCCCACTCACAGTATCTCGCTTGTGCAGCGTTTTTTTCACCACAGTAAGAAGTAGAACCTTGCCAAACAATACACCTGATCGTACAAGAACCACCCCCCACTTTGAGACTTTGTTGACAAATCGATGCGCGACGCAAAATCTCGCGCCGGGATCGAGAAACTTCGACGACCAAGCATCCGTCTGTTTTCTTCTTTTTTTTTTCTTTTTTTGTCTTACGAGCTAAGAACTGTTATATGTACTATTGTCGCGCGCTATTACATAGAGCCTTCGTTTCGTTGTCCTTGTTGGTAGTTCCTAGGAGAATTAACATTGCAGATAATAGATGATCGATTGCCCCCGCCCTTATCACTTTCCTTGTTACCCTGTTGCGGTGTTGAACATAGAGGTGAATTGTCTGCTGCTGCCTGGCGTGCGAATGACACGAGACTTTATATATATATATATCAATTGACACCCGCGAAATACGCCTCGCATCGATTCATGACCCCCTGATTTTCCACAACTCTGCCCTATCCGCATACTTGCCTTCTCATTCTCACTCTATCTTCTCTTATTAGTATCTTTATCAGTTTCTTCATCGCGCGATATATCCGCGAATATATCGCGTGCATATGCGGGAGATTCGAGAAAATGCGAAAAGTCGCGTGGAAATAGAAAACGCATGCATTCCAAAGAGAGAAGATCAAACGAACAGCGTAGCTTCATGCGCGAGACCATCTCTTTCAGTGCATCTCTGTTTCTCTTTCTCTCTATCACGCGCGTCTTTTTATCAGCTCGTTTGAGATTCGATCTCTTTGACGTGCAGAATCGCGCGTTGCGCGTCGAAGCGACATGAGCTCACGATAGCTCTCTTTCGTTTTGCGCCGCGCTTTTCACGGCTCTTTTCTATCTCTTTTACTCTATCTCTTTTTCTCTATCATGAAAACGTACCTGTCTCTAAATCGCTAACGACCAGTAAAGCAAGATGTAATAAATTTGAATTGCTGGCGCACACGTGATGGATCTATGTAAAGCGAATGTCTCTGACGTTACAGTGCCGCCCAGATGGATCGTCGAGCCAACTGACGTAAGCGTCGAAAGGAATCGCCACGTCGCACTGCACTGCCAGGCGCAAGGCGTTCCGACGCCGACGATCGTATGGAAGAAAGCTACCGGTGAGACTATTGCAAATAAAGTGATTTTATTACACAACTGTTTCACAAATCTTTACGTTTATTTATGTATCAAAGAAAATTAAGGAGGATGTTAAAAAAAAGGATTTTTTCCCAAAAGGTATAAATAAAAAAAATACTGTTTTTTGTATATTTTTATCTTCTAGATATGATAAAATTATTAAAAAATTCAGCATTTAAGAAACACCTCAAAAATTGAGCTAATAATGTATTTATCGAAATTTTTATATTCTTGTTCAATTTTCGAATTTTCGAGATGTTCCTAAACGCTACACGGAGAGAATTTTCTTTCAAAATTTACCCTGCAAATATGGTAGTTGTACACTACAATATTTTAAAGATTTTTTTTACCATGCACTTTAATAAAAGTAAAATTGTTCAAACTTATTTTATACTTTATTGTAATTTTATTAATAAAAAACAAAAGAAATTTAAATTAAAATTCTTCGAAATAAACAATGTTGTCCCACGATTGTCATATTTTCAAGGTAAATTCTAAGAAAAAATTCTCTCCGTGTATAAATATTTTAATAATTTTATTCAGAAAATCAAAATTTACAAAAAAAATACTATTTCTTTTATTATTATTTACACTTTTTTGACAAAAATTGGCCCGTTTTTAACAATCCTTTATTTCATAATACTATTACGATATAAATAAAAATAATAGGCTCATCCTGTCAAAAATTGTATTAATCTTATTGTAGACTGATAATCATTTGGGGTCATCGATCCCCTTTTATTTTATAAATTGCGCTCGCTCGATGAACCTTGGCTTATAGGATAATTTAATAATATGCTTTATCCGAATTAAGATTAAAAATAAAAATTCAAAATGGTAAATTCAATATGCCAAATAGAATTTAAAAAATAATTTAATTATTATAAAACTTAGTTTTATTTGCAAAGTAACATCAAGTTTCAATTTCGCTTCACTTGAAGCTCATTATGTAAACAGTTAAAGTATTAATTTTCAAAGTGGCATTCAAACTCTGATTACAAATTCTCTGACACTAGATCCTCCTTCATAGAAGTTACAATTTTTAAATTCGATATTTTCGAGTTATATTCAAACTCAAAGGTACTAAGAATCTCCTAAATCAGTAATTTCAGATAATCAGATTATTTTTTTGAAACTTAAATTTTAAAATTCTGAAACCGAACTCAAATTCAGAGATCCTCAAAACCTTTTGAGCGAGATCTTTCATAAATTACTTTATTAGTTTTTCTCAAAAAATTAATAATTGTCTCTCATAATTACATAATTAAACTTACACAATTAAATCAATCAACAACATAGTTATTGCAATATTCGCCAATTAGTTTTTTCTATTCAAATAAAACCAATCAATAAGAGCGAAGCAAGTTCGCTAATTTCACTCTTATAGATTATCACGCACAATCAAATAAATCAAATGATTGATCATTCAGCAGAATAACGATCATGTAAATTTTTTCCTAAGGCGGAAACGTGAAAAGTGAAAATTTTTAATATAATGTGTATATGTACATTAATGTGTATATACAATATGTACAATGAGGAACAAAAATGAGCTTGTACTTCGGTATAATATATACATCAAAATTTTCACTTTTTCCTCTTTAAAGAAAAAATTAAGTATTTGGTTGTCCGGAAAGTTCGTGCCGACTAACCTATATAATTTAATAAATGTATACTAAAATTTAAATCTTCTGCTTTTCAATTTTCCTTCAACATCGGCACGAACTTTCCGGACAACTCAACACATGATTGCTACCCAGAATTCAGATAAAAAATGCTGACAAGTGAATCCAGTTAGTTCTACAATATACTGGAACAAACCATCGAGAGTAGGAGTTTCACTCTAATGCAAAATTGGTACTGTTTTCTTCGTCATGGATTCATTAATTGGATAATGCTATTTTACTATCATAAGTAAAAAAAAGAAAGACTAATCTTGCTTGCCTTCCTTTTCTCCGTCGAGCTGCAGTTGTATAATTTAGTATAATTTAGTATAGAGAAAGCTCTAGTATATTATAGAGCTCACTGAATAAGCCTATGATTCTGGGTCTTACTGTAATATCACATTGTCGGAAATTGAAATCGCGATATCAAAAAGGAAATATTATGTTAAAATCACAATTTATAGATATGTTAGAAGGAACGATATGGACACAAATGAGAGTATAAGATTTCAAATTATTTATTGCGTAATTTGTTGAAAATATTAAATTTTAATAATATATTTTATAATCTAATATCGATTCATTACATGTTTGAATTTAAGCCTAATTCTCCTCTCTGGGAATAGTATCAAATAACTGTCTAATATCATGCTATAGTATTGCAATCCAAGTTTATTCCATTTGTTCACGAAGCAGAGAAGTAAATTCCATCTTCATTTTAAAACTGCACGATACAGTGATGACTCTATACAATATACATACTGGAGTGAATCTTCTCTATAAAACTGTGTGATAGGCGGCTAAATTGCGACAGCTATGCGACTTAGGAACATCTGCCTCGCTTCAATATAGTATGCTGAAAGGAGGTAGATATCCATAAATCACATAGTTGTCACTTTCGCACCTTCTCACACATTTCGGCCATCCTCACCACACATTTTCATAGGGAAGGCTCACTCAAGTATGTGTATAGCTGATACATATCACTCCCTTCGCGAGTTAAAAGTTAATATTTAACGTAGATTTCTTAAACTTCAAGTTTATATACGGTTCCCATGAAAGATAACATTCAGACGACATGCATATCTAATAAAACTTTATAAAAACATCATAAAGACATCATTTCGGACATACATGTCTAAAAGTTATTTAAAAGACATCATAAGAAGATTTTGTTGACAGTATGTGTTTGGAATACAGTTTCGTCTTAATTAAATGTCTATTTTTTGCCGTTGCAATTTCCGGTAGTGCAGTATTTATAAAATATCATTTCTTTCTAAGAGTCAAGAAAGAGCGATAGAATTTTTTTCACATAAATTGAGCACCAATCAGCTTGACTTTCTCACGGGGCACTTGTTAACAGGAAGCAAAGCCGGTGATTACGAGGAGTTGCGCGAAAGAACTTACACCAAGATCCTCAGCAACGGCACTTTATTGCTGCAACACGTGAAAGAAGACAGAGAGGGCTTCTATCTATGCCATGCGAGTAATGGCATTGGAAGCGGTTTAGGCAAAGTCGTGCAATTAAAAGTCAATTGTGAGTAAAGTGCATCACGCAATTCATTTTGTAATTAAATATTTCACTCGATATCATATGTATTAATATGCATTAACAACACAGAAACGTTCACGTAAAACATTTAATTTGTTTAATTTGAAATGTTAAAATTCTAAATCATTGAACTTACATTTTTTTTTTATATTATTTTACGACTGTGTAGCGTCTCCATATTTCGCGGCGCCTTCAAGACTTGTTACTGTAAAGAAAGGGGACACGGCGACGTTACACTGCGAAGTACACGGCGATAAGCCGGTTACCGTTACCTGGCTGAAAGGTGGTAAAAGCGAGTTGAATCCCTCGACGAATTACCGGTAAGTCGAGATTAACCATACATATAGAATCATAGAGAAGAATGGATTGACAGCGACGCGCGTGAAAATCGATACGATCGTGATGAATTAACTAAAACGGAGCAAAATCTCTGCGCCCGCTGCGATTTTCGTTAGATTATCGTGTCGTTCGATATGGAACGGATAGTTTATAATTGCGAGCCGCACGTTAGTATCGATAAATCGATCGTGTCGAGCGGAATTTAGCAAATGAGATGCGACGGTATTAATAATGCATTCCGGGTTGATAATAGGGAGCATACGCAGGCATGTGAAACGCATCCACTTGAAAAATTCACGAGAGCCATATATATCCCGGTTAAAAGGATCAAATATAATCCGTTTATTAACAAGAGAACTATACTGAAATGCTGTTGTTCAAAGATAGAGTTTGTACCAAAAATATTAGCATACCACTTTTGATGCGACGATACATGAATATTTCATAGTTACGCCCTTTTCACAGAGCTTTAATGAACTTTTATAAATTCATTTATAAAGCGTCGCAGTGAAGCAGGAAGTAACGCCGGACGGTGTCATCGCGCAATTGCAAATCTCATCGGCGGAAGCAGCTGACAGCGGTGCGTACTTTTGTCAAGCGAACAATCTTTACGGGCGCGATCAGCAACTGGTGCAACTCCTCGTGCAAGGTACGGTATGGGTTTATAGGTCAATTCGTCTCGATATAGAATAATTGAATTCCAAATGCAATACTCTTGCGCTATATACACGTATATCGTCACACGAGTGCATTAATATCGAATTTCGTATGTTTTAGAACCGCCTCAACCGCCGAGCGCCCTAGAAACTGCCATGGTGGCTAGTCGCAGCATTAACGTTAAGTGGCAGCATAAATCGCAGGACACTAGCGAGGTCACCAAATATATCCTTCAGTATAAAGAAGGCGAAGGTAAATTGGCAAATATTATTTTACATCAAGTCAATAAAATAAATAAAGAAGAACCAAATATAGATCAAGAGTTTTGACTCAAGACTATATCTTAGTGTCTATCATAATAATTCTATGTAAATTTTTGATACATTTTCTTATTATACACGGAATAAATGATTGCTACGACCAAACGTTGCCCATCAATTTTTACAAGAACGATTATGATAATCGTAAGACTGGCATCTTAAGGATTATGGCTGTAAATAAGATGTGTCCATCTTAAAGTTATCGCAATCAATAAATATATTTATGCGAAAAGTATCATTATTTCTGACTGTGGCAATGTAAACATTTTTTTCTGTATATATATATATATATATATATAAATTACGCGCCGAATACTGTTGGACTTAAAACGCAATCATAAATTAAAGCTAAAATAACAATATTAAAAATTAATTAAGAGATATAGCCTCGATTATATTTGATCTTTCTTTACTTATTTCATTTATTCATATAGCAATCTAATTATTATATTCAACTTATTATTATATTAATGTACTAAAATACATGAAGTTCACTTTTAATTAATAATTGCACTGAAAAAAATGTGTAAAGTGATAAAAGAAGATACAAGAAATAATAAATTATGAGATCAATGAATACAATTTAACTTAATAAATATCTATATTAAGTTCTTTCATAAATTAATCATTTAATAAATTTTTTGAATATTCTCTTATTCCGATTTTCTTCAATAAAAACTTGTTGTTTTTCAATTTAACAAATTATATTCAAGAAAAGTTCTAACACTTATAAATTAAAATGCTAGGCGGAATATGGCAACAACAAGAGTTTACTGGACCACCCTTACCATATGCGGCATTAATCGACGATTTAAAACCCGCCACGAGATACACCATACGCGTGATAGCGGAAGGTCCAGCAGGCCGATCTGTTCCCTCAGCGGAACTTCTTGTCAGAACCGAACCGCAGAAACCAGCTGGTCCGCCAATGAATCTCGCAGCCAGACCTCTCTCCTCGTCTGAAATCCTCGTCACTTGGTCACCACCTTTAATGGAGCTTCGTCATGGTGACATACAAGGTTTCAATGTCGGTTATAAGGAAACGAGGTATAATTATTACAAAGAAATTAAATCCTAACTGAATATCTATATATCTTAGTGTCTACCATAATAATTCTATGTAAATTTTTGATACATTTTCTTATTATACACGGAATAAATATTTCCCCAATATATATATATAATTCGAAGTAAGTAGTATTATAGCCAATCGTGTAAAATGTAAAACATTTAAATGATAAATTTTGAAGAAATAGGATGATAAAAAAGTTTGTCCTGGTAAAAATTTTTTCTTTGAATTTTTTTATATAAATTTCAAAATTTTTAATTAATTTTATAAAATTTTTTTATAAAATTTCTCAAATTTTTTTATATTAAATTGAAACACTTTTAGAACTATCAAAAATGTCTATATCGATTTGTTCTAGAATTCTTTATAAATTTTGAAATATTTTAAGATTTTTCGCTAAGAAAAATTTGAAAAAATTTTTAATTTTTTAGAAATTTTAGTTTAAATTTTTTCAGACATTATAAAATGAAAAATTTTAGAGAATTTCAGAATTTACATGAAAAATTTTAAGAAAAGATGTAGAATTTCTCAGTATTTCTGAAAAGTGTCCCGATTTACATAATTTTTAAAAAAACTTTTACTAGAATGGCCACAAAATTTCGTTTATCAAATCATTAAATCATTATATTTACATTATTTACAAAAAAAGAATGAATTCTGAAATGTTATACCTTTTTAAATAATAATTAATATTCCAAATGGCCATCTTTACCTTCGATCTTTAAGATGTTTCTAGAAAGCTTCAACGCTGGACGCGCATCTTTCCGGATAAATTTTTCGAGACAGCAAATAGAGCGATCTTTAATTCATCAACTGATGAAAATCTTTTTATGCAACATCTTTTTGATATTTAATAAGATGTAACTATCATTTTTTAAAGACTGTTTTTTTTTACATTGTTAAAAATATGTTATTACTATCCAGATAAGCTGATGTTATTTATTATTATTTGAACGGCAAAATGACATCTTTAATTTTATTATGAAAATTTTATTATGAAAATGACGACAAATAACATCAGCTCGCTACCTGAGTATATAATATGATTTGTAAACACAAAACTTAGTTGCTAATTTTTGATCACTATATTATGAAGATAATAATACATGAAAAGATTGATTATAATTAAATGCTTAAATCATGCTTGGCTTTAATTCCTTGTTAATTTTTTGTTGGGGAATAAAATAAATTTGAAATTCCCCCAATTTCGATATATAATAATAAGAACAAATATAAATAAATTTTTCAATAATTGTGGATAAATTCCTTACCGGAAGGTTGAGCAGCATAGTCAGGAGATTGTTATTTCAGCTCAAACAATCCATCGTACAACTTCAGCTCCGTCTCGGGCGATGGAGAGGAAGGAGGCGGAGAGCTTCGACTTACAAGTCTCAGGCCATACACCAGATATACACTTGTCGTTCGAGCTTATAATCAGGTGGGACCAGGACCTTTGTGTGAACCACTGATCACGCAGACCTTGGAAGATGGTGATTATTGAAGTTTTAAGTCTTTCGTTGAAATTCTTTTCTTTTCTCTAAGATAAATTTCTCTAAGATAAATTTCTAAGATAATAATCGTTTGGAAATAACTATTTGTAGTTCCCAGCTTGCCACCAGAAGATGTGAGGTGCGCGGCACTTTCTTCCCAATCCTTGCAAGTGTCCTGGCAACCCCCGCCCAGCACTCACAGCAATGGTATCATCCAAGGTTATAAATTAAATTACGAACCGATTTTGGCGGACGCGTGGCGAGGCGTGGATGAGATGGAGGTGAATATCCTATCAAATTAATTTATTCTATATGTTTTCCTATCTTAATTAATTAGTTGTTTTCATAATTAGGTTCGTAAAACAAGTGCTCTAACAACGGTTTTAACTGGGCTTAGACGATACACCAATTACACTATCCAGGTTTTGGCTTATACCAGAATTGGCGACGGTGTGCCTTCCGCTACGACTTACTGTCAGACGGAGGAAGACGGTGATTTATTTAATATCTCGGAGTAATCTTTTCCTTTGATAAAGTTTTAATAAATTTTTTTTTTTTTTGCTTTTTTCATATAGTGCCAGGCAGTCCGGCTGATATTAAAGTCGTCGTGAGTTCACCACAAGCTCTTTTCATCTCATGGCTACCACCGCTTGAGCCAAACGGAGTTATTACGAAATACAATCTTTATACAAGGTAGTAAAAATATATAAGTAAATCAAAATTTGTATTTTATCTTTTGCAAAAAAAACTTCTTGCAGTTTAAGATATTTTGTATAATTAATTTTCTACACAGTTGAAAAATTTATGTTAAATTTAATTACACATTTCACGTGCTCCAATTAATCTACCTAAATTTTTGTATTTATTTAAACACAAAATGAATATGTTAGGAAGAATAACACAAATGTTATGTAAAAAAATTAATATAAAAAATATAATACTGACAGTTTTTAAACAAAATTTGAAAGCATACTTTTCTCCATAAAATTAACATTTATAATATATTAAATTAACACATTTTATTCATTTATTTTATATTTTAGAATATATTATTTTTATATTAATTGTTCACTTATTTACAAATTGTGTTATTTTAACACTAAAACCTGTTAAGTATTAATTTAACATAAAATATTCAAACAATCATATTAATGTTAAATTAATATTATTAAAAATTCAACATAAAAAATATTAATAAGGACCATTTTAATATAAGTATAAAATGTTTTTTGTCAAATAAGATCTTAAAAAATAAATTTATTGTGCGAATTAAAACCTTTCAAATATATATTTGACAAAGTACAGATAATAAGAACATTCCACAGAGTCGTCGACGGACGAGAGGAGCTCAATCATGGCAAGAAGACATTACCAGCGTCGAGCACGTATTTCGAGGCGACTGATTTGCAGCAACACGTCGAGTATCAATTCTGGGTGACTGGTAGCACACGAATGGGCGAGGGTCAAAGTTCGAGAGTGGCGGCGCAAGTACCGACGAATCGTGTGCCAGCCAGGATCACGTCCTTCGGCGGCCATGTGGTGCGTCCATGGCGGGGTTCAGCAACTTTGGCATGCAACGCGGTCGGAGATCCGACAAGAGACTGGTACAAGAGTACGGAGCAGATACGTACCGATTCCACCAGGAACGTGCAGATCTTAACGACCGGAGAACTCGTGTTGTCAAATCTGCAATCACAGGACAGTGGAAATTATACCTGTCAGGTGGAGAACTCTCAAGGCAGTGACAAGCTGCATTATACCCTCACGGTGCAAGGTAATTATTGCGATAAATTTTCTTTATTTTCATAATTTTAAAAGGCAAGTAGGACTCTTATACAAGAGAATATTGTAATCCTCTATCTATAATCATATTTTTACTCCCTTTGTTCGATCTAATATTTTTTATTGGTTTATTTCTTTTTAAATTCAAAATTAATCTTCGTCTGTATTACATTACTAAGTAGGTTTTTTAATAAGATATTTTAGAAGGGGGAACCGAATTCTGATCTCTTCTTTATTTCGGAGAAATTTGAGAGTGAAATCGCATTTCTGTTAAAAAAAGACCCATATTGCAGAGGATTAATATCAAAATAATTATTGATCCATTTGTTCGTAACTATTATGATGTATAATAATTGCTGTTACATAATGACGAAGCTGTGTAATATTCTGTTAAATAGGTTTTAATAGATAATCGCTAAATCAACTTATATTATATATAGACTCTTTTGCAGAATATTAGTCCAGTCTAAAATACACTACAATTTAAAATTTACTATTACAGTTCCACCCAGTGCGCCTGTATTGTACGTAACTAGCTCTACATCGAGCAGCGTGTTATTACATTGGAAATCCGAGCATAACGGCGGAGCACCTTTGACAGGTTACACACTGTATTATCGAACTGCTCATGGTACCCTTGATGAGTTACAACTATCTCGCCATGCCACTAGCCACGAACTAAAGGTATTTTCTTGAGATTAATTTATAATATTAATTGTTTATAACCAAATATTACTTGTTTCAAACATACAAATTCTAAGATCACAACATAATAAATCCTGCATATAATGCATGCGCAGATATAGAAGTTCGTATTATGCGAGATTAACTGTGAGAATCTATACAAAATTTAGAATATTTTTACTTTAGAGAAATAAAAAGTATTATATCTGATATTATATCGTAATAAGAAATTATTTTTATTTTATCTTAATACAAAAAGAACTTATAAATTTTATTAAATTTATAAAATCATATGATAAAGTCATTATAACGTGGAACGATTGTAAGATTCTATAAAACTTTAATTTAATAAAATTATTAGCAAAATAAATCTATATTAAAAATAATCTTGTTTCAAAAATTTTAAACGGTCATTGCAATATATTTGAAATTGCACAAATTATATTAAATTACAATTTTAAAAAGTAATATTACATACTTTGCCACATAATAAATAAGTTGTGAACATTATTATATAAACATTATTATTATAAAAATCTGTATAATACACATTATACAAGTCTATTACAAAAAATGCAATACAATAAATTAACATATAGTAATAATTAAAATTATAGCGTAAATTAAAATTAACACGTATTCAGAATAATGAACCATTAATGAAAACCGATTAATGAACTTTTTAACTGAAAAAATTATACGTTGGAGATTTCTGTTAGCCTAGAAACTAAATTGATCGAAATTGTAATTTAACAGGGACTCCTGTGCGGAAACACGTATCAGTTATACCTAACATCGCATAATAAAATCGGTAGCAGTCCATCGTCACCGGTGCTCTCAGTTCGAACTCAGGGCCAAGCTCCGGGCATTCCACCGGCGGCTGCCTTCCTTGGCCCAAATTCTACCACTTTAGTGCTGCGATTGCACGTCTGGCCTGATAATGGTTGCCCTATAAAATATTTCGTTATACAGTATAGGCCAATAAATGAATTTCATTGGACTCTGGTGTCGAACAATGTCAAGATGCAACGGCGATTCGTCGTAACTAATTTAACACCTAGCTCGGTCTATCAACTCAAAGTCGAGGCTCACAACGTGGCCGGCAGTAATCAGGCGGAGTTTACGTTTGTAACATTGACGAAGGAAGGTGGTGAGTTTGAATGTAGATCAACCAATGCATGAAAACTGAATTCTTAAACGCCTTTTCTATGTAACATATCGACTTTTTTTCAATGCTTTTTAGCCCAGAAAAATTAAATTTTTTTGCGGAGACAAAAATTGTCATAAAAAATTTGTTTGCGGAAAGTTGTTCAAAATGACGTATTAATGTATTACATAATGTACTAAAAGTTTTGACCACCAGCGGACTTGGAAAACTTTTCAGTTTCAAAAAATTGATCAATAATGCGATTTTTCAAAAATATCTCAGAAAATATTCATTTCATCGAAATAAAGGTTGTTATCAAAAAGAAAGAAAGTTGAGAAAATTACAAACAATTTCTTTAAGATCGTACGATGAATATTTTTCATGATAGAATTTTTTAAAGAATATTGTATTTTTGATCATTTTGACAATTCAAAACTTTTTCGTAAATATCTCAGATTTGGTTACTTTTATACAAAGTAATTCTTATAAAGATTAAAGGTTATTAAAGTCCCTATAAAATCGGTTTTTATTTATCTTCGTACAACCAATAGTTTCTGAGATATATGTCCGAGAAAGGTTTATTACATAATTAGTCTAAAAAGAAAATTTTGTTCTTATTTATTTGTACATTACTCGCATCTGACAATGTGCGATGATATAAACAAGTAAATTATAAATTCATATTATATAATAAC
>Ga0157364_1001467_pt1 | contig 20121 bp, 7 predicted proteins | sample AttsexASBM2_FD_111476 | JGI IMG/M metagenome (GOLD analysis project Ga0157364, IMG submission 111476) | Fungus gardens microbial communities from leaf cutter ant in Ribeirão Preto, State of São Paulo, Brazil - Atta sexdens ASBM2 | ecosystem: Host-associated > Fungi > Mycelium > Unclassified ...
AAATGTTTTATTATTTAAATATTTTAAATTCTAATAGTGCCAATTTTAATTTTATGCATTAAATGTTATTTTTATTCGGATGTTTTGTTATCATTTACTTGATTTCATAATTATGTTACAAAATAACATTAAATTTCATTTGATGTAATATATTCATCAAAGCATGATTTGTTTATCAGGTCAATTATTTAATTATCTAACTCTTTTTCTTTCTAAACCTTCCCATCGAATTCATAAAGAAAAGTTTCGCCCAAAAAGAAAGAAGGATAAAGTGGAAAATAAATCACATCTGTTTTTCTCTGTAGAGAAATCGATATGTGTCGATATATATTTATTAGAGAAAGACAAAGGAAGCTCTAGATTTGTGTATGTGTGTGTGTGTGTGTGTGTGTGTGTGTTGTGTGACATGTTTTTTTATTAAAAATAATTATAGCTTTTATTATTCGAATATAATATCGTTATATCATTGTTATTATTAATATCGCGACAGTGACATACTTATAACTAACAGAAAATATCTATAATGTACACGAAGAAATGAAGAGAAATTATTATATATTGATGGAAGCAATTGTATATTACTACAATGAACACTGATCCGGTTAATGTTCATCATCGATAAACATCGCATCATTCTGGATCTTTCTTCTCAATAAATCTGATATATAAATACATTGCATGCGACTACATGAGTCACATGTGTAAGAATGTAAATTCGACTATTAAACAAAAAATGTGAATTTAATTATTTGTCTTCACTTTAATATGTATCTTACTCCACGCATCGATTTCGTCTTAACCTATGACTTAAGACCTATAATAAGACCCTTCTTCACGAGTATTCGTTAAATATGGATTAAACGTATTCTTCTATTTACATTATAAAGTATATAAGCACAAGTATTCCACACTTGCATCATCACACGTTCCGCACCTACTTTCACTCATAGACGCTCTGACAAACATCGTATTTATATATATATATATATATATATATATATATATACACATACACACTATATACACATTTGTCCTTTGTATCATACTTGTACAGCCTTTTTTGGAACAATCTTCTCGAAATGCTGCATGCCTATCCGATGCGAAAGATTATTAAGGGAAAAAACGAACGATCGCTAAGATAACCCGCGTCGTCGCCTTGTTCGTAATTAAATGCTTCGTTAATATAAATTCCTTTCTGAGATCTTTGATTTCTATGCGTCTCTATCATTCATTCCTCATTTACTGCCGGTATCGATTCGAAAAAGATATAAAGTCTAGAATTGTATTACAATAGTAATACTCGTCGACTCAAAAGATGCATCTGATCGCGCATTAGATATAATACACATTGGAGCTAATTTTGAGAAATTCTATTTCTTAACTACTTAACTTCTAATCTTTTCATTTTTTTTTTTACTGTAGATCTTAATCCAACCGGCAGATTAAGATGACAGACGCTTCAAAGCTAGACACTGACGTTTATTCGTGCATTATGTAATATATATCGAACGCGTCAAAATTTATAAATAATTTTTATTTTTTAATAAATTGTAATACTTTTATTTTAATTACTTGCCTTAATGCATTATTAACACATCGTCCAGCGTATCAAATTTAAGCCACGCGTTAACTTTCACACGAAATATGATTTTTATTTAATTTAACAAATCTAATTATTTTTTTTTAGATAATAATTATTCATTTAAATTTTAATCAAAATAATTTCCTAATGCGTTCAAAGCTTAAAGCTCAAAATATACTTATCAAACACACATATAGAAAATGAGACATAATTTTAATCTTTTTCTCGTCTGGCAAATTTTCTCACATCACCGATTGTATCAATCGATAGATTAAAAAACATTATTGATAGGTTAATCTGATTCGAGATACATTTTCTGTGCATGTGCAATATCTTTTGTTTTTTTTATCTTTTTGTAATTATTTAGCGCCCAAATTAATCGATAAATTAAATATCAATGGATACTTTAGACTGTCACTCCGATCGCATTTTGCGTCTTGACGATGGCAGGCAAGTAATCCGTCATCCACGATGTCGTTTCTTCGTCTTCGCTGTTTTCGGAATCTGATTCTTCCGGTAATGGTTCCCGCATCGCGCCATATAGCATTAGCTCTTTGCGTGCCTTCTTGGTGAACTCAGTATTGACATTCAAGCTCAGTTGATAAGCTGTTCTACCACCGTATGTTCGATCATTCAGACACGATGCTCGTTGGCATTCCAGTAATAGAAAATCGAATAACGACCAGTACTGATGCTCCACTGCGAGATGAAGTGCCGTGTATCCCGCCAGACCCTCCTTTGCCTTGAGATCAGCCCCTAAACGCAACAAAAGTCGTACCAAATCCACGTATCCATTGGTGGCAGCCACGTGCAGGCACATCTCACCTGAAATGAAAAAGCAAATGAGTCATACAATAATAAACAACCGCAAGAACGACGTACTTCTTTTATTAGGATTTCTTTTATTAGAATTTTGAAGAATACGAATTATCTTAAATTGCAAATCAATTGGCTGATCAGACGATCTAACATAATAGCAGCCACAAATATTCTATGTCTATTCTTCTATTTTATGTCAATAGAGTCACGCTGTTGAATGATGATGATCTGTATGTATGATGCAAGTCAGAGACGGAGGAATGCACACGTCAAAATGAGTGATGCGATCGAATCATATGTCTCCGACTCGCTACGAGACATAGATAGAATTAGGAAGACGCGGTGAATCATTGTCGTCGGAGATTTGGCTAGAGTCCCGCAATCCAAACTAGGCTCGCACCGATCAAACTGCTAAAATTAACTGCACTGCATTACCAGTTGCATTGGCGGAATTTAATGTGGCATAACTTATGCGCACATCGCATTTGCATCGATATTGTACTCTTTCCTCTCGATGACAGAAATAAATCTGGGAGATTGCGAACATTCATAAGTATAGTATAGTCGCGTAGAAGTCTACTGTATAGCTTCTATTTTTTCCGTGCAAGAATCATGTATGGTCGATTGCGCAGTGACATTGAAAATATCAACGAGATTCTTAACTTATTGTTAAATGTATAAAAGGATGTATTTAGAAGTGTGTCTAAATAATACACATTGCTAAAGTATGTGATATGAAAAACTTGATTAAATTGCAACGCGATTATTCGAAATTTGGAGCATAGGATGCGAGATCCCTATACCTAGTGGTCATTAGGATCAGACGCGAAAGGCGATCGATTTTTTAAGGATGAAAGTCCCAGAATCCACTAGCTTCGACGCCGCTGTGGGGTTTCCCGATCTAACGAGCTCAGCTAAGGCGAAGCGAGACGAGGCGAGATGAAGATATCGCGTGGCACGCAAATAGTCTTGTAGGTATTTTTAAATATTGAAAACATCTGACCGTGCCTGCCCTCCGTCACGCGACGCGGCGTGGCGGCGTCGCGACGTGCTGCGCCATGCCGCAATGTGACGAACGCGCGCACGCAAGCACAGAGTCATGCCGAATTCCATACACGCGAAAGTATTCCACTTCCGTTCGTCAGGAAACATACTTTCTCCTCAATGGAATCACAGACGATCACATGAGGTCGTTCCTTCCTTTTAGTTACAAGAAATAATAGTCCATATCCTCTTTAGCAAATTAAATCATAATCGAAATTTTGTCTTCATAAACAGTCCATCTAATTTCAGTTTCTATTAGTTTCCATCTAATTCCAGTTCTACAGTTTCCAGCTAATTCCAATCAAGAAGTGTTATTGCGAAATTCGATCGCATTTATTTTGTCCGCTTCTTATTTTTCTAATTATCACTCATTTTATCTTAATCGTTTTCAACTTGTTTTCAAAGAAAATAAATGGACTTTAAAACATGATTATTTCGAATGAATCAGTGATTTCTCAGTCACAGAATTCGTACTAAGAACTTAATTTATTATTCATCAAGTCTGAATGAATGTCGTACGAGTTATCTAACGTACAGAAATTAGATTTGCAATTTCGTTGTCGGTTTCGATTAATTGATCACAATCCGAAATGATCGCTTACGCCACAATCGGCTCCGCACATGCGTACATTATCCGCGAATTTGTGGAGGAATACACGTCGATGACGCTCATGTGGAATTTCCAAGACTTTGAAAAAATCCGAAACAAATATTTCGCGATGAATGATGCCGCCGACCAGAATGATTTTCTCTTTCTCACTCTTTTTTTCTATCTGTCTCTCTGTGCGCGCGTACGTACGTGCATGCGCGCGCGCCGTGTGTGTGTGTGTGTGTGTGTGTGTGTGTGTGTGTGTGTATCAAAGTAGGAATTATACAATTTTATAATAATTAGCTTAAAGAGTGTAATTATATAATAGTATTAAATTTTGTAGACTTGTGCATTGTACAGATAAAAGTTACTAATTCTATAAGAGATACAACGCAAAATAAATTTTTAGAAAAAAATTTGTGCCTACTCTATATTATACCTCTATATTAATCTTTTTTCCTCCGACTTGTTTTTATGTATTTTTATGTATTTTTCATCACGTTTTCGTTACAATATCCCATAGCTTCTGTTTTTACCGTGCAAGAATCATGTATAGTCGATTTCGCAGTGATATTGAAAATATCAACGAGATTCTTAACTTATTGTATATATTGTTAAATTCAGGATGTTGTATTTAGAAGTGTGTCTAAATAATACACATTGCTAAAATAACATTGCTAAAGGAATTTCTCGTATGGGATATTATATATGTGTATGAGTACGCATCGTTATCATAAGTGACTATGTTATTTATTATCAAACTATCAAACATCGAGTAAATATGCTTATTGAAAATAGCCTAGAACAGGCTTAATGAGTCAATAAATTAGTCACGTGTAAGATTTAAAACACAAAATGTGTCACACCAGATATGCAAATCACGAAAACACCATTAGCTACAGCAACAAGTACACGAAGACATTAATAAGGATAACGTAGTTGATTATATTAAATATTCTAATTTGACAAAGTCAATGTTTAATAATAGTGCATTGTTCATTTGGTAAATATTGTGCTTATCATTAATATGAAATTTACTGGCAAGGGAGAGGGCACGGTCTCTTTTTTAAAAATATTTTATAATAAAATATTACATATATTTTTAATATTTCTAAAATGCTTAATCACAATTTTGATAACAAAAAATCCAAAAAAATCAAGGAAAATGATCTTTTCAAGGAATCAAGGAAAATATCTTAATTAAAACTTAAAACTAAATTGGCTGCACATCGTAATCATATTAAACAGAATAGTAACAACCAATTGATGATCACAGAACATCGGATTGAATTTGAACATGACTTCAATTGGGAGAATGTAGCGATGTACTAGATGAAGAAGAACATTTTCTTAACGTTTAATATCTGAATGCCTTCATATACTCATGCAACAAAATAGTCTCAATTTACGTTCGGAGAGTATATCAAACTTATATACAATTATTAAATAACATTAAATAGTTACATTTTGTCGATTTATACAAATTATTGTTTATATATTGTTTATATACATTATTTTTTTTTCTTTTTATTTTCCTTGTTGACCTGACATGTCTTTCTTATTATATTAAATGTATTAGTTATATTTCGTTCGATCTGAGATCAACATGCGTTTTTAAATTTGAGTGATTCTTTAGTGATTATAAATTTCAATTGGTTTTGATCCAATGTTGAGACGAATTCCTTCTATATCTTGGGATGGGTTACCAGTTTTTTAATGTTAATTTTGTAATTTGTTAGACAGAATGGTTTCGAAATATTTATAAGATAATGTTTTAATGTTTCGAATAGATCATTACAACATCAAATCTGTTAATCTGATGGTGATTTTTTTTCTTGGACATAAAGGGATTGATATTTTGAAATTGTATTGCTAAGGATGATTCCATAGTGAACTGAAACGTATTATTTTCTATTTTTTGGAATAAAGATTCTATTTTTTTGGAATAAAGATTTAAGATTGCGTATTAACTATCACGACTCTCATTCGCCCTGATTTTTTTGGATTTTTTGTTGTTGAATTTGGGAGAGTCCGTAAGAAGATTATATCATTATTATTCATTATTCACAATTATTATTATACATTATTTACAACTTTGATGTTTCAAAAATATTTTTTAATTTAAGAAACTTTCATAGGTTTTTGCGGCTTACTGCTCTATTATAATATCGCGATATGATATATTAAAGTCATTAATTGCAAGACTACATAAAATATTACTGTGTCTGCCGATAAATGTCATTCTATTGAACGAAGTTTTTCCTTTGACATTTGAAAATTTGGAACATAAAGATTGAAATTGTTAAAGAAAATGTTGAATAGGTTTACCAGAAATAGAAAATGTAAATTAGATATTTTATTGTAAAATGTTATGCCTATACAATGTATATTATTTTTTTTTGTTGATATAATTTTAAATAAAATGTTTTATAAATTTAATATTTACATAATACTTTTTAAATGTAATGTTAATGATCATTCAAATAGTCTATCTTTTCGAATTTGACTTTTAAAAAAATGTCGCTTACAACGCGCAAATTTAATAAGTAATAAGGACGGAAGAAAAATGTAACGAGAATGACGTAAAATAATTAAATTTTCCCTCTTTCTCTGTTAATTCATTACAATTGGCGCATGATATTTCAGAAATCCGGCAATCCAAAAATCAACCAAAAATACATGTATAAGTCCCCCCTCCCCTTTGACAAATGTCTGAATTCGCCCTTGATGAAATTAAACATTGAAGAACATTACTTTTTATACGAGTTTAAATTTCCAATTGTTTTTGTTTCAAAATAATTTTCATGCTTTTATTAAAATAAACTTTATTTGAAATGCAATAAAAGCTAATATTTTTTTATTGTCTTCAGTATTACGGGAATTCGTTTTTGTTTTTTAATTGTTTATGGTTTAAAAAATTATTTGCATTTACACATATAAATGCAAATAATATATATATAATAACATGTTTGCATATATTATATCTGTAAACAGACAAACAATTCTATAAAATCTATCATTGTAATATTTATGCGATTGCAGAACATTTGGTATATAATGATTCTGAGAAATTTGTTAAATTCAAATTACCTTAATAGAATTATATAATCTTTTTTTATAGAAATATATTCTTGATACGTTTTTAAGATGATGAAATTTTCAAACATGCGTAAAGAACATATGATGAAATTACAGGAAATCCGCGCAGTTCCACGTGTCCATAGATCGTAATGTCATCGCTCACTACGCAAAGTCTTATATATGATTTATTCTGCACAGTAAAAGCAAGGATTTTCCACTGCCACTTCGACGTTCTTTGTGCCACGGGCATGGATCATCTTTTTTCGCATTAACGTTACGGTTATTAGTGATAATTATATTGCAAGCTTTCAAATAACTATCGCAGGAATAATCACGATAAATAACTTATGTCTGAGATCAATAATTCTTCATTGCATTTTTTAACTACGAATGTCTTTCGCTCTAACACTTTTCCAATTTTAATATAATATAATCGTGTTCATAGTTTCAATTATATTTATATTCTCATCATTTATTTTTCTCATCGCGATTCTCAATGTTTCTTCCTAAAACAAGTGATAAACTAGTGAGAAATTAAAGTTAATCGAGTGCTTACCGCTATAATTACGTTGCTCCAAATTCTGAGGTAAGGCGGGTATTATCTGTCCAGGCATTAATTTGTTCCTTTCGATCGAGGATAATGGATCTGTGAGAGCCTTAGCGCAAGCAAGATTTCCGTTTTTGCATGCCAGATGAAGGGCTGTGTTTCCATGAAAATTCCTTAGGGATAGATCTGCGCCTGCCAAAATCAATCGCCTGACGATCAGTGGCTGATGCATTAATACAGCCAGATGCAAGGGTGATTGCCAGTCGTAGTTCATGATATCCAATAAACACGGATCAGGGGCCATCCTTATTAAACAAAACGCAGCCTCCATGAAGCCCTGCACGATCGCGATGTGCAATTGCCTGTATAGATAGAAAATACGTTACATAAGAAGAGGAGGCAAACTTGATTTTATTTGACACTTACAACTAGAATTATTTGTTAATTTTTAATATTGGAGTTTAGTATTTATTCGTTAATTTATTCGTTTTTCTTGAAAATATTTTTCTCGATATCTCTTTTTTTTGCCACAAGCATCTCCTTTTTTTTATATAAAACGTGCGTCACTGTGCAATTTATCTTGTTATTGTTGCTCATTTGAATTCCCGAAAAGCGATTCTTATCAAAGAATGAAACTTATTTCATTAAAATAGTCAATGAGCCCGAGTCAGTCATACGTACAGCGCATATCAAACGTATATGTATACTTAGGTCATTCCACTTACACCAATGTCAATAATATGTGCTTAAATTGACGTATATGCTATATATTCGTAAAAAAGAAATGAGAAAATAAAAGCAAATCGCGATAATAAAGCGAAAAATGATTTTCTCAAGTCGATTTTGTAACGAGGAATCCAGTCAAAAATAAATCGATTCGATGTTGATTGATCAATCATTTCTAGCTGGGACCGGACGGTTAGTCCTGCGACTAATTTAATATCTACGTTTTTTGAAAGTTATTTTAATTAAATTTTTTTTTCCCATTTCTTTTTTTTTCCCCGCGCAGTATATTGTCATCACTACTGGATCGTACATTAGCATAGCATGCAACATCATATTTGACCACCCTGGACCGCGATCGCAAACTCGATCTATCTGCAATAAGCTGTTAGCAGAATCACAGACTAATAGATCTCTTGATTTACGAAATCAGTAAATGTAAAAAAAAGAGTCCTAAACTATGCTACAATTATCAGAATGTTTAATTAAACAAAAACAAAGTGATATTTTATGTCATTTGTTTTGATTATCCAAATGTATATAGTACATCATAATATTAGCTTCTAACTTAATTTCGACATTAATGTATAAGAAATTCAGGCAATTTATTCCTACTACAAATGCTGTGTCCTACTACAAATGCTTCCAAGTATTTGAATGATCAATCAAAACAAAAAATTTTATTAATTGTCCAATCAAAGAATACTTAAAAGCATTGTTTTGTAGCGTCAAGTGGACTGTAGTCTCAGATACGGAAGATATGGCTAACTGATTTCGTCAAAGAAAAACAATATCGAACGAACATTTAATGAAATAAAAAGAAGAGATTAATTTATTTTTATTATTTATATGTATCCAAATGTATATAAATGTATAATGCAATATTTACTGTCAGACCTGAGAATTTATAGTGTGCATAATGCACAAGTACTATTTTCAGCACTGACAGTAAATTGGAATGCAAATATACATCACTATAATGAGCTATTAGTATCTAATAGTAATGCTAATTAAGTATATTAGTTTAATTTAATTTAATTTTGAAGAAATTTAGGCAATTTGCTAGGTATTGACCAATGAAATTAATATTCTACTAAATTCATTCACTTTTAATTTTCACCTTGTTTCAAGATACAGAATTAACTCCCAGGATTGATTTTCTTCAATGTGAAATGACGTGAAATCATGCCTCTTAAATCAAAGATAATTCTCTGCCTCTCCTGAATATATTGCCTAAATTTCTTTAAAATTAAATTAAATTAAACTTAATAGTATTACTATTAGATACTAACTAATAGCTCACTATAGCGATATATGTTTGCATTCCAATTCATTGTCAGTGCTGAAAATTTATAGTATTTGTGCATTATGTACACTATAACTCCTCTTCTGGTCAATAGATCATTCATTCCGAAAAGTTAATAAACGAAAGAGATGAAACAATTGCCACTCACGTGTCACCGTCGTCGTCTTGCGTGTAGTACAGCTGCCAGGGTTCCTCATTACTCGTATGTTCTTCATCGCTGGCTTGTTGGTGATGCTGCTCGAACTTGGTATCATCCTTGTTGTTCCGCGTCACAGGCAATAATTTGGGGGTCGTCAACTCAGCCTGGATCAGTTTGCCCTTGACGGCGAGCGGGTTTAAGTTGACCTGCTTCAGGCTGAGCTGATTCAGGGTTTCGGTGAGGTCGAGGTCTACACCACTATCGATCGCCTTCATTGATTCCTCAATTGCGATCGCTGTCATTGCTGATGATGATGATGATGCCGCTGTCGTCGCCGTGACCCGTTTCTCCTGTTTCACTTCCTCCCCCTCTTCCCACTCTTCCTGCGAGTGCAGCAACTCCGAATCGCCACTAATCTCGCCACTGAACTGCAGATTGCCGCCCGACAGAAATCCGGAATCTATGTTGCCCGCTTCGTCTTCGTATTTACAACCGTCGTCGTCGTCGTCGTCGTCGTCGTCGTCGTCGTCGTCGTCGTCGTCGTCGTCGTCGTCGTCGTCGTCGTCGTTGTCGTCGTCGTCGTCGTCGTCGTCGTCGTTGTCGTTATTGTACTTTCGCCGCCTGTGCTCCTTGTCGTCCTCTGTAACACATTCTTCCATCTGGGTACTTTTGGGATGCCACATTTTTTTCTTTCGAGTCGTACTTTCAAGATCCAGAAAATCTCCTAGCTTTTACTTCGGTCTCTTCGCGAGAGAATAGCACTACTCTTTCTTATTTTCCTTTTCTCTTACCGAAACTTTTATTAAATATCTATCTCGAATCGATGCTTTCCAATCGGTGATCGTGAAATGAAGGAAAGAAGAAAGCAGTACGCGTAAACGAGAGATTCTAACGAATGAGTGGCTAAAAACCAGACCGTTTATACTAGCTTGGCCGAACTACCTATATGGTTATGTGTCCTCGCATCGATGCGATCGCGCGGGAAGAGTTTGGAGAATTCCCACGCACAATGATTCTCGTTCACAAAGTGCGATCGTTATGCGACCTCCACTTTTTCGTATAACCTTTGCTGCTATACGTCAAGATGCGTCAAGATGCATCAAGCGACAAGCACCTTCGATAACGCACTTGTTCGACTTCCGCGTACACCACTAATCGAATCCCCAACGACTCCGATCGCGATGATGTCCAGCTCTTCCGTTCGTTCGTTCGTTCGTTCGTTCGTCACGTCGACGTATATATTCGATCCTTCTCTTGCTCCTCTTTCTTCTTTTTCTTTCCACGGAACAGCTGTGCCTTGCTGTTCTCCGCACTTTGATTCGCTCCCCTCTCCCACCTCACGTCACTTTCTTGAATGGCGCTCGCGTACTCTCAGCTCTCGTACATCCAACTTTCTATAAATTTTACCTCGTTCTATTTCATTCCCAATACCTTTCACTGACCCACAAAACCGCCGTTCTCGACTTCAAGAGAATTTATTTTTCTTTTATTCTATCTCGCCATCAAGGGAAACAGATGAAAAATATCCTTTATCGTATGATTTGTGCGACGCGACGAGTTTCGTGGTGAGTGATCGCAAATGAACGAACTCCTACTGTCTCGTAATCTCAGAACGAACTGATCAGTGAATAGTAGAAAGAGAGATTCGCGTTGTTGCCAAACAGTGTTTTTCGCGCATGCGCGACATTATCGAAGAGGGCATGCAAAGGGACGTACATGGAGCTTTTTTCTTTATAACCGAATCGATCGAATTTTAAATCGTCGTGGACACAAGTCTTAAAAGATAAACAATTTAGTTGGAAATTGAGAAAAGAAAATCTTGGAAAAAGAATGAACAAATCACATTTGAACAATTTGATTACATGACCAATGCGATTGGTCAATTCTTTCTCTGTCCAAGATCGATTTCTTTTAGATAAGGTTTTACTCTTCGATGTCCAATTATATGCATATTTCATTTTAAATGCGGAAAATGTAATACCCAGTGCAACTATCATAGATTGTTGTTGTATTGATCCTTTTTTTTTATAAAGACTCGTTTAATAATAAAATTAACTGATTCTTTAAATATTATATATAATGATTTATGATTACACTGAGTATTATATCTTTTGCATTTAAAATAAAATATGTGTATAATTGGACACCGAAGAGTAAGATCTTGTTTCCACAATGCTAGAAATCGATTCGAGGAAGAGAGGCCCAAATGGTATCTTTAATTGCTTGAACTAGACACTTGACTGAGATCGCATTCGGATGCGCATGCGCAAGAAAGATGGCCGTTAAATGTGAATGTAGCGCGGAGCGGTAATTTCTAAACGAATAGAGTAGGGAATGGGAAAACCCATCGGGCAGAGCAGGGCAGCTGCGTAGCTGATGTATCTGTATATACAGTGTAACCGATACGATACAGACTCTCATTCTATAGATAAGGCGGCAAAGAAAACGATTTGCGTAACGATATTTCGTGTGAAATTTAATGTATGGAGCATCGAGCATTTCTACAAAAATTTCCGATATTTAATTCATTATCATAATATTGACAATAATATTGTAATGCTGACAATAATATACTATTTTTGAAATACCTATTTGTCTTTTTAGAAAAAGAAACGCAACCTCCCTCTGATTAATTCTTTCATTGTTATTTAGAACGCACTCTTATTGTAATAGCAGTTGATAAGATAGAGTAGTGTCGAATAATGTCAAAGATTCAGGTATTTAAGTCCGAATTTACAAAAAGTGTTTTAAGCTAGTTATAGCTATTATGGTTAATTTCTTAAACCATAAAAAATTGACCAACTACAGTCGAATGCGAGAATAAGTGATTTATCCATTCTTTATGATTTAAGGCTTAAAAATCCATTGTAGATCCGGGGTAAAGGGAATATCCACTGAGTATTCTGTATCCTTTGCGGTTGCGTGAAATTCTTCTGTATCTTTTATGACATTAGGTTTTTACCGCAGATGAAATGGACTGCGAAGAAAATGACATGAGGGAACGTCCCGCTTATACAATTCGCGTGAAACGCGAATGAAATAATACATTGCATGTGTTGAGCCTTAACATTGAATTAATCATATCTTAAGGGTATTTATAGTGATCTGATCTTATATTCAAACTGCGATTATAGGCGCGTTTTTTCTTTAAGTAAAAAGAATTAATCAGAGGCCAGTACTCGCACACAGTCAACTTCTATTATTCTATCTATGCATTATACATTACTTAAGATAGGCTAATTATACATTACTTAAGATAGGCTAATTGAAATAAGAATAATAGATTATAAACTATGAGTATCGGCTAGTTTGACGATTTTTCTAAAATTTCTTAAATAACTTTACAGGAAAGCTAATTGTTTCTACTTCACCACGATTTTAATAATAAGTTGAATATTTGTTGAAATCCGCTATAACAATTACAATTAATTTGGAAAAACGAATAAAAAGTAGATAAAAAGACCTATTTTTTAATTTTCTTTTCTAAAATCTTTCTAGAAGATCTATTTTTAATTACAAACATAGGCGAAAGAATAGTAACGGACTGTCAAAGAATGGTGCGAAATAAGGGATTATATATATATATATATATGTATACTTATATGTATATTAATTATAATATTCCTGTGATTTTTCGAGAAGCCTGAAAACAGTCGAGAATTTCATCTTTGCGCGCTTAATGTGCGTGAATTCTTACTCTTATATAATACTTTTCATCACATATGCGCGCATATCTCACGTTCTATTCGCCAATAATACTTGTTTCTTTCGTAGTACTTCATGTGTAAGTGCTGTTGTATAGTGTGTCTCCTGCTATTACGCGGAGAGCATTAGATTAATCAGAGATAATTATTTTGAGCGAATACGCATACATGGAGCATCGATCAGTTCTGTAGAAGCTCCGCAGAAATCCTAAAGTCCCGCATGTTATGTCACTATATCAGAGATTGAATATTATGAATTGAAAATTAGACTTCGATTAATCGGAAAACTAAAATGAAATAGAAAAATAAAATTATAAACTTACCTAATTGATTGAATTCTAATTTTTAATTCACATTCTCCAATCTCCGATAATACAATATCCGATAACCAGACTTTTGAAAAAAATATGTTCGTAAATAAAACTCACTCGCCACCCTCTTTCATTTAAGGGATCATTTTTTGTCGACGTGATCTTTTTGTTGATCAGACTGTAACGCTTTAAATTGAGATCCGTATCGAGCGTTATCTCACAAATTAGATTAAGCTATTAAAGTATTGTAATTTTGTATTTATCAAGCTTTGATTTTCGTTTCTATAAGAATCGATGAATATATAAGTGAGAGATTTTTTCCACATGATAAATTTTTCGTCTCTTATTTTTTTGTTATTCTCTTATTGCAAAAATGAATCACATATTTAAGGTGATGTATCGCATAGGAGCTCGAAATGCCAGCACATAAGAGCACCATTCGGCAATAAAAAAAAAATTACTGTTTAAAAATTGCTGCAAATCGCAATTATTAAACAATAATTTTTATTTCACAAGTAATTTTTATTTCCCCAAGCTGTGTGATATTTGAGAATGAGTTGATAAGCGAAGTAAATATTATAGTGAAGTAACAAAGCAACTTTTTAAGGTTTTATACTAATATTTGCCTAGTAACCCCCCCCCCCATTTTATTCAGTTTAGAAGATTCGTATTATATTTATTTATAATCCTTTAATATTTGAGCGAATTTGTAAATCGTTTTTGCGTTATAATTGAAAATGTACTGTCGCTTCCTTGTCTAGCACATATTACAATAAAAGTACTAAATAAAATTTTAATAAAATTATTAGAAATGGCTCGATAACATAAAACATAAATAAAAAGGAGCATGCAGCAAATTTTTTGTACAAATCATATATTTAAAATTAATTACATATAAACGTTTCGATCAAATCAAGTTATGACCATCATCAGTACAATCAAGAGAATGCAAATGTTAAATATTAACCGTGTTTTAACATACAAGTCATCAAAAATAAATTCTTAATTTCATTGTAAAAGAGATCACGAAGACAGGATTAATTTTTGGATTTTTGTACTGCGACATCCTAATGTGCTAATTTAGTATTTAACATTTGCATTCTCTTGATTATACTGATGGTCATAACTTGATCGAAACGTTTACATGTAATTAATTTTAAATATATAATTTATGCGAAAAACAACTTATGTATGTGGCTGTATATTTCTTCTTATTCATGTTAAAAGTACTAACTTCAAATGCAATTATCTTTTAATGGTTATCCCTCCCCCTCTGCTCAAAATGATATATATGTATAGAGAACATCATTATTTTCAAATAGTAAAAGTTTCAAACAAATCTTAAGAAAAGTCATCTTGCGAAACCATTTTAAAAAATATTTTTAAGTCCAAAATTTTCGAAAAAAAATTGCTCCAAAAACAAGGTGAATTTAAAAATCTAGATAAAAGAAATTTGGGAAACAAATTGCTCAAACAAATAACAACATCGAATTACATGATAATACAATAATGAATGTTACACTATAATGAGAGGATGGGCAGAATAAAGATCTAATTACAAAATCTTGATTTTAATAAAAATTTAAATAACTTGCTACTTTTTTATTATACGCAATGGATGTAGTGTTAAATGAATTTATATAATGTCTTTAAGAAATTATATATGTTACAATTATATATGTTATATATGTTACTTTCTTCTCTACGATCAATATTATATAAAAAACTAATCTCTGGAAAAAAAGTCTAAGTAGAATTGTGCCTTTATTTCGTCCATCTCCTCAATTGTAAACTAATAATATAATTGAGAAGTGGGCGGAATAAAGGCACAATTCTACTTTTCCTTTTTGTGAGAGATTAGTTTTTTTTTATATAATATTGATCGTAATAGAAAAGTATTGTAATAAATAATTTCTTAAAGAGAGACATTGCATAAATTCTCAGATAGCAAAGTGTCTCAGCAAATCTGTTATTGTTTATGATGCTGACAATTTGTCATAGATTTGTCTTCAACTATTTCGAATATATTGATATTGTAGCAACATGCAATGCATATATGTATTGCTAGCAGTTTAACAGCGAGATAGCTACATCAATTTTGCATTGTCGGCAACATTATATGATGCTCTGCATATTATTATGGCAACATGGCAATAGTACGAATTTTGATGATAATGATTTTAAAGTTATCGGCAATTTGCTACTTAATGTTATCATATCGTGAAGGCATCAAGTTATCAACAAATGAGAACTCAGTTGCTGCAATTCTGTAATGCTGTGATAGCAACCTATACTTAACAATGCATACTTAGCAAGCAACATGTCAGCAATAAGACATTGCTATCTGGATTCATTTCATACTGTGTCCATTTGTGTAATAAAAAAATAATAAGTTTGAAATTATTTTAATTTTTATTAAAATCAAAATTTTGTAATTAGGTCTTTTTCTGCCCATCCTCTCAATTATTACTAATTATAAGTTTATAACAATTATTAGAATTGTGATAAATGAAAAGTGAAACAATATTCTAAAAAAAAAAACACATGTATTGAAATTTGATTTTTTGAAAAAGTTTGAGCACAATTTATCTTAGCAAAAATGTTGATGAAATATTTTGCAATTTTTTATAATAATATTTAAATAAAAAAATTCAATATTTAAATTAAGAATTATTTAAATTATTAAATATTATTTCTAATTGTTGTAAACATTATATATATAATTATTAATTATTGCTAATTATAATTGTAATAATTGAATCTCACAATGATAATAAAAAGAGAAATTAAATTAAATTAACTTGATTTTGCGCACGTGTATGTACCTTTATCTCGCAGATTTCTAAAAATTCTCTCATGGATGAGCAGACTCGTATTACGCGTGATTTATTACGCCAATCGATATGACTTTCATGCCTGCCACAAGGTGGACTACTTTCTTCGCGGTTCCTTCTCTGGGGAAGAGCATCACGACGTGACACGACGAACTCACCGGAAATTCCAGCATTTTCTATCCGAAAGCCTTTGCGACTCAGGCGATGCATAACAGTAAACGTTCTACGGTCGTTTACTATACGTACTAGGAAATCGATTCGTCGTCGCCACCGCCACCATCAAACGTATGACCTCGATGCGTACAAAAGAGCTCTCCTATCACAAAGGTTTTACATGGGTTTTCCCGTTATTATAGAGGTCACGCGTTAGAATTTAAGAAAATACGGCGTTCATTATTACTTATTTCAAACAAATACACTATTTTCTTTTCCTTATTTTTTTCTCTTATTTTTTTTTAAATTGTTTAACTTACTGATATATACATATATAGAGAAATCAGTCAGTAGTTGCTAATAAACATTTTTTTAAATAATTATTTTTTCCAACATTTGTGCATTAGATTTCTGCCCAGTAAATATTATAAGATATTATAAGAAATAGTACTATAATTGTTAATAACATAATCGTATAGTTTCCCATTCAACAATTAACTGTATATAAAAATTTCCTTGTACGAATATTTTTCGCTCTCATAGTATGTTATACTTAACAGTAATATTATTGAATGGGAAATTATAACTAACAGTTACACTACTGTTAGGATAATGAAAAGGCAATATATTTTCGAAAAGAATCACATATTCTGAAATTAATATGGTTTCTTGGAAAATTTAGGATTTATCTTATTGTTAGTAATATAATATACAGTGAGTACAAAAAGTATTCGTATAGAAAAAATATTTTTTAAAAAAACTTTATTTAAAAAAATGAAATATTATCCAGCGAGAAATGAGTTATCAGAATAATAACGAATCGATATCGATACAATGATTTCAACAACAATTTGAAGTCGATTTGACGTTTAATTGATGATCATTTTTTGCTGGGTAATTAACAATTTATTCATAAAGAATAAAATAGACTATATGTTTCTTAAAAATTATATATACCAAAAAGATGTGTATTAATTATAGAAAATATATCATCTGAAAGATAAACGAAAATTAAAAATTTCATTGTTTGAATACTCAAAAAGTATTCAGTCGAGAAATTTAGCTTTTTAATATCAGAAATACATGTGAAGCTCGTTTGTTTATGTTAGAACAGAATGTATTCATTGTATAAAATTGCTAATTAATTTTTGTTTTCTACAAATAAGACTTTTTTTATAAAAAAGACTTTTTTATAAAAAAAAATTTCCTTGTACGAATACTTTTCGCTCTCATAGTATGTTATACTTAACAGTAATATTATTGAATGGGAAATTATAATTAACAGTTACACTACTGTTAGGATAATGAAAAGGCAATATATTTTCGAGAAGAATCACATATTCTGAAATTAATATGGTTTCTTGGAAAATTTAGGATTTATCTTATTGTTAGTAAAGATATTGAATTGGATTCTTTTTGCAATTTTCATAATTAATAATTTAATTAAATATTCATAATATTTAAATTATTTTGTATGAAAATTGAAAAATAAATTTTTCACATTTCAAATCTTATGTAATTCATAAGTTATTTTAATGCTTCGACTTTTTCGAAGAATGAGAGATCAATTGTAAACACAATCAGCAATCAAAGAATTTGACAAATGTATTCCTGTAAAAGAAAAGCTTCTCAAATTCTTAATAGGTGCAATAAAATCTCCGTATGAAATTTACTATCATTTAACATTACTATGCATTAAAATAAAATAATGGCGAATAATTATAATTAGGAACAATGGTGACGACTTTTTCGGTGTGTGAGTAACCTTAATACAGGTAGACCTTGCCGACGTCAATGCCCCGATTATCTGGGAAAAACCTACGATAACGATAGAAAATGTAAATAATGATATCGTTGCTCATCGGAATTAACATAACATGGTGAAGTATCTTAACAATTAACTTATAAGATCTTAATCCCTAAAAGTACAGTTTTTTCAAGATTTTTCTTAGAAATAAAACCAAAAATACTAAAAATTCATAATAAAATAATAAAACAAATTCTATTTATTTAATCGCCTCCCCCTTCCCTCACACATTACGTTCAGAATTAATTCGCAAATATTTGTATTTCAATTACCAATAAATATGACAAATCAATTGAAATAATAATACAAATATTCAAAATAAATAAGGACTATTAAGAGTCAAACGCTGGATGTTCTTACTGCGGAAACGGTATTTGTAATTATATTAAATGCATCAATTAAAAATTAAAAAATTAACATTAAAAATATGACAATAACCATATGTTCCGATCTTTATGTGATCATCTACAGTGGGAAACTATTAATGTTCAATAACATGTTTAAAAATTAAATATTACTAAATAATATAAAAAATATATACTATAAATTAATATTACCTCCACAGCATTATTATATTTGTATTTCACTTTTGTGTTTAGATCTAATCAGTGTACAACGATTTTATGTGCACCAAAATGCACTTACAAAATGCTATTACATTCAATTACAAAACACTATTACATTCAACTGAATTTCTTGTATAACGTAACAAAATATATATTTAAATCAGATTGCATATTTTAACAAAATAGAAAAAAGGGATTTACAAGGTAATATCATAATTTAAAAAACTCAATTTGCGCATAAATGTATATACAGAGAGCAAAAAGTATTCGTACAAGGAAATTTGTTATAAAAAGCCTTATTTGTAGAAAATAATTAATTAGCAATTTTATACAATAAATACTTTCTATTCTAACATAAACAAACGAGTTTTGCATGTATTCCTGATTTTAGAAACTAAATTTCTTGTATGTATATGAATAGTTTTTGAACATCAAACAATATAATTTTTAATTTTCGCTTATTTTTCAGATAATATATTTTGTATATATTAGGTGTACAACTTTGCTTCCGCCGTTTTTTCCGAAATTCAAGGCTTTATTGTAAAAAACTGGTTATATATTTATGATTCAAAGTATTGTCCATCGCTGGCTATTGTCCACTACTTTCTCCCATCTTTCGGATAGCGTACGAATCCCGCGTCGAAAAAACTGGTCATCTTTTGAGACTATCCACGAATCGATCCAATTTTTTACTTCTTCATAAGACCGAAAGTGCTGGTCAGCCAGCCGTGTGCCATTGATCGAAACAAGTGATAGTCAGAGGGAGCAACGTCTGGAGAATACGGCAGGTGGGGTAGGATTTCCCATTTCAACGTTTCCAAGTATGTCTTGACCACTTTCGCAACATGGGGTCGAGCATTGTCATGCTCCAAAATCACTTTATCGTGTCTCTCGTTGTATTGCGGCCGTTTGTCTT
>Ga0157364_1001468_pt1 | contig 20121 bp, 8 predicted proteins | sample AttsexASBM2_FD_111476 | JGI IMG/M metagenome (GOLD analysis project Ga0157364, IMG submission 111476) | Fungus gardens microbial communities from leaf cutter ant in Ribeirão Preto, State of São Paulo, Brazil - Atta sexdens ASBM2 | ecosystem: Host-associated > Fungi > Mycelium > Unclassified ...
ATTTCTCAAATTTTTTAATACAAATTCAAACACATTTTCAAACAATTTTTAGTAATTAATATCTCGTTAACTATTGCGAAAATTGCAAAATGGAGGACTTTTCGACCCGTTCTATCCACACGCTTGTTAAAAAAATTGTGGGACCATGTATATGTAATTCTCTGAAATATTCTAGATTTCTCTATTGTATAAATTTCGAAGAAAACTTATAAAATCTAAAGAAATTAAGATACTTTTTCAGATAATCTTTAGACAAGAGTAAATTTAAAACGTTAAAGAGAAGCCTTTGAGAGCCAACATAGGTTGCAAGTAGTGTGTAATTATATCTATACTTTATAATAAGAGATAAATATACGTTTCGATCCTAGTTTGGATCCTCCTTCAGTATAAATAAATATATAAATATAAAAAATAAATTTTAATTATCAATCTTGCGGTTGAAACGTCAATTTTTCTCAAGAATAGAATTATAAAGTATACGATTTCACACACGCCTAACCTGTATTGACTCGCATTGGTTGATTTACATCCTTGGATTAAAACTTAATATTCTCATAAATTAATAATCATAAACATCATCACGAATATCGGAGTATGAATTATCAAAAGTAAAGGTATAAGTTTAAAATGTGAAAAATTCTTAAAAATATGACGTGAAAATTTTTTTCGCCACAACTGTTATATTATAAAAATTGAATCATGATTCTGTTTAAATGAACAAATTAAAAATGATTTCGCGCTTTATATACACAATTCCTCAATTTTTTTATATAAGCCATGACTTGCATAATTAAAGTTTATCAACAATATATTTTTAAATTATTGCAAAACATCTAAAATTAAGTTTTCATATTTACAAAATTATTAAGAAGCTTAACATTGCTTAAACTTGGAATGATAAAAGTTAATTATTAGGATGACTTGTTACTTTTTCCCCCTATATCGTGTAATTGTTTTGATATTTAGATTTGCCAGTCAATAGGTGACTCTAATAAATATATTGTTTTTTATTTGTCAAAATAATATTGTCAATTTATTTTCGTCATATACTTTGAGTTTTTTGATTACATAAAAAAATACATTCTTTGCCTATCAAAATAAATTTCATTATTTTTGTTAGTTTCTCTAATAATAACATATTGAAAAATAATACATGAAAATTATTTTTTTTATAATAATAAATTAGACCTGCTATATTACTTTTTATGTCATCAAAACATACAGAGTCCCTTTGGCGCAGAGGATAGCGCGTTGGACTTCTAATCCAAAGGTCGTGGGTTCGATCCCCACAAGGGATGGCACACCTTTTTCTTTTTTTTTTACATTTCTTATTTTTTGTAAACTCTTTTTCATATTTTCTCATATAAATATCATAAGTATAAAAAATTGACAAACTCAAAATGTTTTTCCTATTAATTTTAATTACTATATTTTACTCAATAAAAAAAAAATAAAAATTTAAAAAAAATTAAAAAAAAAAATATATATATATATATGTGTATATATAAATATTGACATGTAAAATAATATAAATAAAATTCTATATTCTAGAATCTGAATTATAAATTGCGAAACATCGTTTAAAATGGACTTAAATTTTATGAATGACAAACTCAATAAAAAAAGAAACACTTTTCTTTTGATCAATTTACTTGCGAAGACAAAGAATGTCATAAATAAAATATCTAACATTTACTATACATCACTATAATTTATATTTAAAAAATTTTAAAGATAGATACCTAAGAGATCAAGAAAAACCATGGAAAAGTCACTGTTTAAAATCTTAATACTATACAGAGGATATATTTACGACTTTTTCTCACAAATAAATAAATATAATAGCAAACAAGCTCATTCTTCATTTAGGTTTGCTAGATAAATTAAATTAAATACAAATTTATTATTCATACTATACAATGTATATTCCTCCTTCCGCTATCTTTGTACATATAGCAAAATTACATTCTTTGAATATAATTTTTATTATATTTTACATGTACTAAAATCTGATTCCTCTAACATCGTACTTTTCATAAGCAAACTCTTCTTTATGGAAATTATCGTACTCCACTCCAATATAATCGATCTCTAATCTGAAGTGGCCGGAAATATCATCCGCTAACGATATACCGAAATTCGTAATCTCGTGTTGCATGATTGGCATCTGGTTATCTTGAACTCTGCCTTTACTCGAAAATACAAACTTGGAGAACGGTACTCTGACATATTGCCAATATGGTCCGCCTCTGGTATAGAGAACATAATGATACATGTCGTTCCATGTCAAATCAAATATGCCTCTAGTAGAGAGATTCAGTACATAGCATCTGCCATCTCCTCTGATACGAAGGACGAGATGAGTATAATGTGACCAATCGAGGTAAGCATCTCGCTTGAAAGACTTTTGTTTAGGTATACTGGTCATGTTGCAATAACCAGCATACTTTATCCTGCCATCCTTGGGTAAACGAGTGCTTATCGTGCCAGAAAATACACCAGTACCAATGGAAGACATCTCTAATCTAGAAAAAAACAGTAAAGACAATATATAGATATGTAATATTTGAAAATGTCCTGGTGAACAATTTCATGTGATTAATCAGAATATAAATTTCAGAATTTTTCAGAATTTCTGATTATCTAATTGCATAATCTTTTAAAATATTTCTCGGATGTTTTATGCAAATTGAAATATTTTTCAGAAGTGACTAGAAAGTCTACATCTTTCCTAGAATTCTGAAACATTCTAAGATTTCTAAGATTCCTCACTCTCTAATTTCTTCTCTAAAATCTTATGAAAAAATTTAAGGTATTTTTTCAGAAATTATAAAATAAGAAGTTTCAGAACTCATCACAAACAATTCTAAGTGAACAATTCTAAGAAAAAATATAGACTTTGTCAGTATCTCTGAAAAATGTTCCAGAGTTGTATCAAAAATTCTAAAAAAAATTTTTACATTTTGTGATATAAAAATATAATATTAGATACATAAAATTTAAACCTACTTGACTGTTGAAAAACCTTCGTTGTAATCACTGTCACATGTAATGACCCATTGATTCAATGACTTTGGATCGCCCTTAAATCTCCATACAACGTCAACTTCGTTTTGCCTGTATGTAAAAATAGGATCCATTCTTAATTTCTCTTTCACTTCTTCCATTAAAATACCAAATTCTTCTTTGAATTGTCGATATCCTTCCCGTATTTTACCAAAAATACTCAAATTTTGTTCTGGCGGTGATCTGTCATACACTCTTTTATAACCTGACTTTCGATCAGGTTCGTAAAAACATGGCAAACTCGAAGTCATATGCAGTTTTCTTCTGCCAATCGCAAAATCTATTAATATTCTGTTAAGAATTCGCACATTCATGTTTGTTTGAGATTATGTACTTATACAAAGATTGTAGGTTAGATTATCTTCTATCTCTTTAAATTCATTTTTTTCATTAATTTTTACAGCATCTTTACTTTACAGCACTTTAAATATATACAGTGTTTGTATAATATATAATAATTTCTTGTTTATAATTCTGCAGAAGATCAACAAGCTAACTTTAAATAATCTTGGTAGAAAATCCCATCATTCCTATCACTGACCCTAAATTCAAAAACTTCTCGATAGTAGAAAGCAGCAGAGAGAAATTTGAGACAGGACATGACGGCCTAAAACCTGTAACTGCAAAATGCTGCACTACTGCTCTCTGACAAAGTAGATACAAACTACACAGCAACGTCCACTTCTCTTACGGTACATCATCCACTTTGAAAAGGGGGACGATGTATAAGAGAAGTGGATGTTGCTATGTAGTTTACATCTAATTTGTTAGAAGGCAGTAGTGCGCAGCAGCATTTTGCGGTTACAAGTTTGGGCCATCATGTCTTCTTTCTCTCAGGTTTCTCTCTGTTATTATAAGTAAGCCTGTTTTCGGCTGAACTTTTGTATTATATTAGTTTACCTTTCTTCCTTTTTTCTCCAGAAGGAAAGAAGAGGAAGAAAGATGAACTGCAAAGTTCAGCCAAAAAGGTCTAATTTTTAAGAACAAACATGTAAAATACGATTCTATACGAGCTCTTCTAACAATTTAAAAATATCATATAACAATACAATTAAAAAATCCAATTAATAACTCAAAAATGTCATAGGAAAGTATAAATTTCTACGAGATAAAAATTCAACTGAACAGATATTACTGGATCTTAGTTTAGCTACAACTAATTGCAAATTGTAAGCCAATTTTTTATACATTTCATACAATACATACCAGATGTTTTCCAGCATAAATAAAAAAAAGTTCTAACTCTTTGTGTAAATAATTGGAAATATATATATATAGATAACGGATTATTCTCTATATAATTTAAAGTCACTTTCTAATAACAAAAATACCCAGTTTATCATTTTGAATATCACTTATAAAACTTTGTATATATATATATAGGATTTTATAGAAAAGTAACTCTTTTTTAAAAAATGTTAAAATTAACAAAGAATTATTAATCTCTGTACACAAGATGATAGATATAATAATACAAAAAGAAGTAATATGTATCATCTAAATAATAAATTCAAACATATAATGTACAGAGTCTAAATCTAAGATGATGTCCGCGTCGAAGTTTTCTTCCTCAAAAATTTATACGTGTCTTTTGATAACAAATAACTGACACCTCCTGCGATTGTTGTGAATGCTGTTATATAGCACAGACATTGTAGAATCGGATGATCTACGAAATGGTAAATCGGAGCAGCCAACGTTCCAGCAACCAGAGACAATTGTATCCCAGTGTTTAGTTTGCTTGTTAAAGTCGGTGCTAATTGTACAGTAGCGTGCGTGGGATCAAAATATCTCGCTAAGGTTTTCTGAAATTATACGCATCAAGATTAATCATTTAATTAATGTATCATCAATATTCGGTTAAATTAATATATAATGGAATTAATAGATATATGATACATACTGGTGGAGGTAAGGAATGGTATCTAATATAAGATGCAGCGGTTACTAAAACAACGTCACGTGTAACAACAAGACAAGTGAGTGGAACTGGTATCAAACCGACCCATGCCAGAGAGAGAAAGAGCGTCCCGACAAGTAACTTGTCTGCGACTGGATCCAACAAACTTCCAAGTTTCGAAGCCTGCGACGTCCAAGTGCGTGCGATCCAACCATCCGCTAAATCACTCAATCCTGCAAATGCAAGCAACCATAGCGCTATCTGTATAGTGCCATGGTGTAGATATTGTTAAAGATAAATTAATGTGTTACATATTAGTTGCAACAATTAAAATCAATCGAGAGAATACAATAAATTTTCGATAACAACACATTTGTATTTCTTCTAAAGGATGGAGAGGATTGTGGGAAAATTTAAAGAGTTAAAAGAAAAACTTTTTTCGATCGAAACTTTATTCGATCAACTTTAATTATATCAAAATATAGAACATAATTGCCATTTGCTTGATTTGATAGTAGAAATTATACCTTGAAAATAACATCTTTCAAATCATTATCTCAAAATTGCATGCATTTTTGCAATCTTTCTCTAAAGTTACCCATGACATACGTTTAACAAGCACATCTTTATCAAAATGTTATATCCTTATTCTGACGTAATTAAATTTATTGAATGAAGTTTTTATTTTATTTCTTTAAATTTTCTTGTTTTTGGGTCTAATATTATTATTAATAAAAAATTATATAATTAAATATATAAATAATTATATTGATTGTATATTATTAATAGATTTAAAAAATATTAAAAATCAGATATTTTTTGGTTTAAATATAAAAAAATTTTGTTTCTTGCTTCCTTAAAATACCTGATAATCTTGCGACAGGATCAAATAACTTAAAAATGGTGAAGTTACTATACGACCCAAGCAAAGCAAATTAGGTATCGTCCAAATATTCTCCCTTTCGATAATTTCTTCTACTTTTCTTTTTGTATGTTTAAAATTTTGCACTAAACGTATTCGCAATGCTTTCTTTTGTGTTTGTTCCCTTGGGCTGATACGCTGTCTGTAACGATTTTCACTTTCTGCGACATAAAATCTGGCTTGGCACGTGGATATATATGGTATAAAACAGTGCTCTATTAGACTTTTGTTTAAAGCACAGTGTTTAAATCGTAAAATGGTGAAGCAGTTCATAATTAGTTGCTCCTATGTGAGAAACAGAAAAAAATATTACTTTCATAATAGAATCTAATAAATACAAAATGTTCTTAATTATAAAGATGAATAATGTGAAATATATATTAATACAAAATATAACTTATTATTTAATTTTTACGCAAATAATACCATTTTTATGAAATTTCAATTCTAAGCTTGATTATTAAAGCAATCGAGTAATGAAAATATTTATTAGTTTGCAGAAACTGACCGGCACCCGCTGTTGGGCTTGAAAATATTCAGTTTTGATGGATTTCTTTTAATTTAAACAAAACAGTAAACACTATTTTTCATGAATTGTTCAGGAATTCATGAAACGTCTCGAATATGAAATATTTGCACGAAACATGTGTATGTATATTTTATACGCTCGCGAGGAGCGTAATTTATTTTTGAGGTTAGATTTGTGGATAATAATGTTATTGTATGTATCGACCCAAAAAAATTGATTCACCGACCTTAAAAAAAAAAATATATATATATATATATTTTTATATATATATATATATATATATATATATATATATATAAAAAAAAAACTGTGTTATGTAAATTAAATTTTATTTAGATGATAATTAATTAATAAGAATTAAAAACATTGAAAGTTGTATATTGGAATTAAAAATTCAATTGAATCGATTTTAATTCGCGCGAAATTCAAGTTAGCTCTATCAAAAAAATTCCATTGTGTTATTTTATACTGTAATGTCTTTGTATTCTATCTAAGTTTATTTATTTGCAATTAATTAATTCAAGATAAATTAATATTAATATCTTAATATTAATTTAGGAAAGTAATTAAGTATAAATTTTTTAAGGCTTTCTTCAGAAACCTATAGAAAACTTTATAAATTAAAAAAAAAGATAAATTCTTATAAGGTGTCTGACGAGATTTCTGCCAAACGCTTTTTGTAGATAGACTGGACTAAACTGAGTCGAAAAGTCCTCTATTATTTTGCAATTTTCGCAATAATTAACGACGAGATATTATAAATTACTAAAAATTGCCGAATATTGGTCTTCAATAATTTTCTATTCAAATACTATCAACAAAAACAGCAAGAGACAAAAATTGTTTATTTTCTCCTCATAGAATTGTAAAAATTTTTTCAAAATTTTTTATCAACATTTTAGTCCCGCATTTTCTCATATACTTAAATATATTGGCAACTATTTTTATCAATATGAGAAAATATGGTATTTAAAAATTCTGAAAAAATTCTCAGAACTTTATAAGAAGAAAATTTAAGTAAATTTTATTTCTTGTAAAGTTTTTTTCTGTAAAGTTAATTATAGTATTTGAGTAAAAAATTATTGGAATTCGCCAATGTTCAGCAATTTTTAATAATTATTAAAAAATATCTTGTTAACCATTGCAAAAATTGCAAAATGCTAGACTTTTCGTCTCAATTTAGTCCGCTCTATCTTACAAAAAATGTTTGACAAAAGTCTCGTCGGGCACCCTGCATAAAAATATATGAGAATTTTTTTACCAAGAATCTGAAAAAGTTAAAGGCACTTTTCCAGATAGAATCTGAAAATATTTCAGAGTTCACCTATATGAAAAATTAGAAGAAAAGATGTAGATTTCTGAAAAATATTCCAATTCTTGTCTAAAAAGATCCTGAGGAAAATTTTCACGATTATCATCGAGAGTACCCAGCGACAGCACAGAATATTTATGCTAAATATTTATCGTTATTCATTTTTTTAAATGTATAAATATTTTGTACATATGTTATATAAAGCTTTATTCAAAATATTATTAAAAAATAAATTAAATATTTAATGTATATTTACGATATATTATATAAATAAATATTTCTGTTACGTATATTTTATTTGAAATATATATGTCTTATTAAGTATTTCCATACAGCATTTACTACAAGATTTACAATAAATACTTCGTAATATTTATAATAAATATTAATGTAGTCTAAAAATATTTCGCAAAAATATTTAGGCTTATTTTAAATATGTTGTAAATATTTTTATGGTTTTAAATTGCACAGATCATAAACATGCATTTATTACGAATAGTATAAAATATTTATTATAAATATTATAGTATGTATAAATGCTATGAAAATACTTAACGAGACATTATAATCCAAGTAAAAAATACTTATATATGTTAGAAATATTTAATCTATATATATTTTAATAAAATATTTTGACTAAAGCTTTATATAAAATATGTATGAAATATCTATATAACACAAAAAAAACGAATATTAATAGATAAATATTTATGATAAATATTTTATGCCGCTCCTGTCGCGCACGCGCGCACGTCGAAGTGTAGAACGGGTAACGGGTTTCAGGGTTTCAGCGCAGCACGTCGCGTCGGTCCGAGCAACAGAGTGCCCCGTGTGTTGTGTACACCCCCGCCCACGTATTATTTGTGTGTGCGGCAGCCAGCCCACGCTTTCCTCGGTGATTCAACGGGGAAAGCAACCGCCTGCAACAGACCTCCTTTCCACGCGGATCACGCGGATGATGCATTCGCTAATCCGCGAGAAACAATCCCGGGCGCGTTATCGTGCCGCGTAAAGAGAAACCACCTTAATGCGACACTGCGGACGAGTATGATTCTGGCTGGATCAGACCACTTCTTGGCGGGTAAGTCCACTATCCGGCCGGACTCCCCGTGCTCCCTTTCGCCACAAGACAAGACAACCCCTCCACTGTACTAACTTGAAGTCAAACACATCATTCCGTTTATTACACCTTGCGACTTGATAGCGATATGTTCGCGCGAGTTTCCTTCACGATTACGAAATAGAATAGAAATCGTCCACTTGAAAAATTGACAAACGCGCTACTCGAACGGCGGCCTCCTCTCTTTGTCTGTTTTTCCTTTCAGTTGGAAATCGGACCTCGAATCGATATTGTTAGCTTTTCTAATCATCCCTGGATCATCCCTTCGATATGTGCTCGACTTTTAGGATCGTAAGAAGATGAAAGAACAAAAAAAAAGGGTAATTTTCAAGCTCCATATCGGGAGTCCTTCACGATCTCTGCGCGAGCAAATTCCCAAAATGATTCCCCTTGAGCGATACGTTTTGGGAAGCGATGTTTGTCAACGACGATGTTTCTGGAAGGTCTTTTTATTTATTCACATTGAGATAAATCAATTGTGATTGGAAAGTTATGGAAGAATATTTGGAGGATCTGCCGGTCCTCTTGGAAGGCTTAAATTTTTTTTTTTTCTTTTCACCGCATCTCTCGCATCGCATTCTCGGGGGAAACATGCGTGTAACGCTGCGCAATCCTGTGTAATCCGCAGGTAGTTTGTCACAACTGGAGCGATAATAAATTATTCCAGGTCATTATAGGTACGGCGTAATATGTCGCATTAACGTGCGCTCGATACAATGACCACGATACACTCCGATATATTTACTCCGATATTTATCTAACATCCCAAGTTCAAGAGAGAAAATATAATATACGAATGATTTTTTGATTTTCCTAATTATAGTTTTCTGAGAAAAGAGTGAAAAACTTATATGGGAAAGACTGTTGGTCTCCTTCTTTTTGAGACTCTCTCTTTCTTTTTATTTAAATTATTTATTTTATTATTTAGGTTTATTAGTAGTTTATTAGCTTATCTTTCTTTGTTCTTATCTGTTTTTTATTTATGTTCTTTCGTGTTTATTTTGCTGCACTTTTTTCCTTTTTACTTATTGCTATACAGAACATTCTTTAAAAATAAAGTATAAAATAAATATAATAAGTAATAATTTTGATTTTTTAATTTTTATTGTTTTTTTAAGAAACGAAAATTTGTACGAAAAAGATTCGGTTTACATTTTTGAGTTTATTTTATTTAAATTATTAATTTTATTTTAGTCCATTTTATTTAGTTTATTTTATTTAGTCCATTTTATTTTTGTTTTTTTATTTATGTTCTTTTGAGTCCATTTTCCTGCACTTTTTCTTATATTGATTATTGCATTGAACGGTCTTTAATTAAAGTAATAAATATAATGATTTATGATTAAATAGTAATTTCGATTTTTCGATTTTAATATTTATTGTATCATATTCTACTAATACTAAAGAACATAATGGCAACCGTGTTGCACTCTTATTGCCCTTTATTAGTTTCTCTATTTGGTTCATAACATAATAATACATTAATTAAAACATAATTGTAACGAATCCATTAACAACTTCATTTCCATTAACAACTTCATCTTCAGCGTTGCAGTAGTTAAAGAAAGAAACAAAAATTTTATGTTCTCTTGTTATATATATATTATTTTTATGTTATTCACAATTGTAACAAATGAAAACGTTCTACATACATCTTGCAATATACTATATGGATCAAACTTTAAATCTATTCCTGATATTACGCATTAATTTTAATTAATTAATTACGTGCAGTAAAATGAAGATGCATTCGGAAAGCAAATAAGAAATAAGAATTTTAAATATAATGTGCTGATAATTGTATTGGGAACGGAGCAAGTACGATATTTTAATAAAAGTAATATAAATGAAATAAGAACGCGGAATTGAAGGCTCAATCAATTAAAATAAAATTAAAAGTCTATAAACCACGCTAGATGTTCGTTACTAAGTTATACTCCGAATATAAAATATTGTACAAAAAAAAGATGTTTATTATTCAGAACTTTTTTTTATATTTTATATTTAAAAAGTAATATATATTATGCCTCTAAAGAAAAAATTGTACGTATCTTTTAAGAAATTTTACATATTTAAAAAAAATTTTACGTATCCTTTAAAAAAATTTTATAAAAATTACGAAGTGATGTTGAATCCGATGGGAATTTCTCGATGTGTTTCAGTACCTGTGGAAGCGACTGCAGTTTTGGGTGCCGTTGCCGGTTTCGTAGTGCTCCTGCTAGCTCTCTTTCTTTACCTGTCCCGGAAGTGGTGCTTCACGCCGCCCTCATCCACTACGCTCTTCGGCGGAGTCTGTGTGCCTCTCTGTGAGTCCACCAACAGCTCCACATCTCAAATCTCGAAAAACATAGGTACATGATCTTGGTTTACACCATGGATCCTAACTCCTGCAAATCTTGCAAATTTTTATTACTCCAAATATTCCAATTTATTTAAAATTTCACCTCTCTTTGCGATAATAGTTTTAAATCTGTTAAGTAAATCTACGAAGTAAAACATAAAGTTAGTTGATTTATAATATCACTCGTGGTGGAAGTATGATATCACTAGTTGTCAAATTTTTCTAGATTAGAATATATTCTTCGGTTCTTCGTGATAGGAATAATTTATAGTAATTAATATAATTTTACTGTTTAGGCAAGGCATTTTCTTATTCGGATCCAGAAACAAGTTCCGATTCAGAGGAAGACGCTCTCCGACGATTAAATTCGCGTTCACTTCCTCCGCCGGATACGTTGACTATCCAAGCGGAGGACGGACCAACGACTATCTTAGGTGAGTAACAGTAACAAAATAGAATTCCTCAATATTTCTGCAAGTGTTTCCGATTCGGGCACAAAAATTTTGAAAAATTTGTATTGAAAAAAAGATACATTTAAAAAAAGTAATTAACATTTTATATATTTGTAACACATATACATTACTGTGTGATATAATGATATATTATTATATCGATCTTCATATCAGCGTAGTAATTGTGCAGAAAAGTATTATTTATTTATTCTCTGTAGTCCCTATACTTTGAACGTAATTTTTACAAAACTCCATTTTATGTCAGTATCCATATACACATCCATCGCATTGTTGTATTAACATTAAAAAGTGAGGATACTTTATGGATAGTTATAAAATATTTTTTTTTATCTGTTAATTATTGTTTGTAGATGCTGGGACCACTTCCAGTAGTTGCACTGAGGAACACTCTCCAGCAGATCAACAACAGGTGATTTCTCATTTCTTCTGTTTAAGAAAAATCTTAAAAGAATTTGAATTATAAAAAAATTTTCAGAAACTTAGACCAAAAAAAAAGGATTTGCATTCAGCATGTACCATGTTTCGTCTGTTTTAGTGCGTGGTGGAAGTTGGAGCTTCTAGCATTATACTCGATAATCGAGAGCAGGAGATACAAGTTGAGCAAAATGACTCTACGACCAATGACGTCATCACAACGATGGGTACAGTGGCTACCGAGGAAGTTGGTAGTCTGGAAGTCGCTTTCCTGTATGATGCTCCAATGCGTGAGATGACAGTTCGTATAATTAATGTTTAATTAATGTTTAATTATAAATTTAATATTTATTATTATGATCTTTTTTATTTTTGAATATTCATTTAAATAAAATAAAATTTGAATATAAAAATTTTGAAAATATATAATGAATTTTATCTAATATATATGTAATATATAATTTATATAATTTATTTATTATATATAATTTATTTATTATCTGAGAAATGTTATTTCTTATTTACTGTACTGTAAATAATGAATTTCTATATAATTTTTAAATTGTGTTGTTTAATTATGCGGTTATCAAATGGGATATTATTTTCCCAGGTTCATGTCTTACAAGGACGGAATTATCCTCCTGGCATTAATGGCAGTCAGGTACGATTAGTCTTGCTACCATCAAAAAAACAAAGACGTAAAACACGAGTTCGACAAGGGACATCTCCGCAATATATGGAGAGTTTTTTGCTTCCTCGTGTAAATCCAGAAGATGTAAATGCAATGGGAGTACGGCTCAGAGTATATCTGTGGGGTGGCAGAATGATGCGTCGGGAAAGATTGCTGGGCGAAGCCAGAGTGTCTTTCGATCACATTAATCTCCAATTGGAAACGACTCTGTGGTTAACTCTTCAACCCCCACTTTCTTCCTCGGTAAGTTTTTCTCAAAATCTATACAATCATTATTAACAACGAGTCCAACGTATATCTTTGAATATCCTTGGATCCTGGAATTTTATGTATTCTCAAAAATTCTTGGAAAACTCCTGAAATTTCAGGACTGACCTGGGAGGGAATTTATCATTCTTTCATTCTAAAAAAGCGTAAAAAAAAAAATAATAGAAATATAAAAGTTGTGTTTGGACATAAATCCTTCTTTAAAAGTACAATAAGTTAATATACCTATAATCATAACATAGAAAGCTTGAATTTAATATCTAAAATAGAAAATATATAGAATAGAAAAATCGTTTGTATTGACGGAACGTTCGTTTGATATTATTTATAAAGCAGTAAATATTGTTCCCAATTTGTTAGCGTTTTAATTCATTCGTATAGAATCCTATAGAACCTGAATACAAAGCACATATAATATTGCATGAATCGATGAAAATTAATCGATGGATAAATCAAAATTTTTCTGGAATGTCTTGGAATTATCCTTGAATTGACTAGCCAATTTTTTGCTGAACATCATGTATTAATTAAGTAAAAATATTATTACTGATATCTCTTTTTGTAATGTATACTTAGAAATAGTGTAATTTGCCAAGATGGAAATTGTGTTACACTTTCTAGGCACAGGATTGGGGAACTACCAGCAGTCTAACTCGTAGCGATTCCACGGGATCCCAACAGTCGGTCCAATCGTATGCTTCTCCGGCTATACCACCTTACGGCAGCAGCATGAAGGGAGGCAGTGTTGCTGAAATCCTAATCGGTTTGGCGTACAACGGCACGACAGGTCGCTTATCAGTTGAAATAATCAAGGGTTCCCATTTCCGTGGTGGAGGCGGAAATGATACGAAACCTCCTGATACTTATGTCAAATTGGCTCTTGTTGATACCAATAATCATGAAATGGGCCGATCTAAGACCGGTTTGAAACGTGCCCAACCAAATCCCCTCTATAAGGAGACTTTTATATTTCAGGTAGCTTTTTTTATAAAATCTCCGACTTTCTTATTTCTTGATCCTTTAACTGCGACGCGCTTTAAATGAAAATCATGACTTTACAATAACTACGAATTGATTCATGAAGGCTTTATTTACTCAGGTAGCAAAATGCTAAAGCATAACAAATTCAATCAACAAATTCATGACTATAGAGATTCCTTTTCCAGATCTTATTATAACTATAGTATATTACAACAGAAATATAGCAGAAGTGGAACATATTTTGCCATTATGATGTGATAATGTACGGCCTAGAATAAGTACGGCCTTGTGTCATTTAATGGAAAGTATTCACATACTCTTGGCAAGTTCAATTAAATACATCTTTTACAAGCGATGTATATACAATGTTTACAGTTAAAGGATTAACAAAAGTTTCATAATATTTAAAATATAATTATATTAAATAATAGTGGTTTTTCTTGAACAGGTTGCGTTGTTTCAATTGGGAGACGTGACACTCTACCTCTCTGTGTACAATCGTCGACGAGGTGGAATGGGTAGGAAAGGGCGAGAAATGATCGGCTGGCTCTGTTTGGGTCTGAACAGCTCCGGATCTGAAGAGCTACAGCATTGGAACGACATGCGGACGGCGAGGCAACCGATACAAGTGCAACGCTGGCATTCACTACTGCGTCCTTGAGGTGTCTTCGTGTGAGTGCCTCTAATGGATTCATTCTTGATGCAGTTATTCGAGCGCGAAACGATTTCACCGGTACTCGCCGAGGAAATAGATGGGCGTTTCTAGAAAAGAACAATTGTTCGCGGCAGGCTTTATCTCGAAAGAGATTTCAATTCTTTCTCCTCATCTTATGGAGACACACTGTGTACTGCCTGGTTGAAGAACGGAAGTCAATATTCCAATCGGTCTGTCAATTCCGAATCAGAGCACGAACAATACAAGAGAGTATCCAGGTAGTATAAAAACGTTCTTAACTTCCGTGTCTACATAAATGACAGCAAAAGACAAATATAATAATGACAACACACAAAATTCAAAAAATGTCTTAATGTTAGAACTCTGTTAGACAAATAGTAGTGTCTAAATGACGTTCTAAGTATCCAAGAGATGCCTCTGACTTTCAGTCGAATTTTAAATTGGAACTTTAGAAACTTGCCAAGCTTTTGTTTTGTTCGGGATGCTCTGTTTGGAATACTGTAAACTCTGAGTTACAAACTCTTGTCTAAATGTACCAAGTACATTTCCTTTTTGATACGCTAATGGGAGCAGTGTGGCTAGTCTTCGATGTTGAGGGTCCCGACGATCGCGTGATCGTTGTCCCGGCATTTATCGACGTTCCGGCCCAATCGTCGTACCTGTCCTGTCACATGGTACGATGCTCTCCGACTCGACATGTGCCTGAGCCAATCTGAATAATTTATTTTTTACTTTGTGCCTTTCACCCTTTTTATGCCGCGCACCACGCTAAATGGAGGATTGTCGTGAAATGTAAGCGGAATTTCAATGTCTGAAACGACGTTACTTCGAAAACTGAAATGGTTACATTTCTTGACTTCATAATTCATATTTTAAGCTGCAGGGTGGTTACGCGATAGAAGATCCGGGATTCTTCAATAATTTTCAATGTACTCTGAGAATCCGAAAAATATTCTCGCGTGAATTGGGAAACGCTCTAGAAAAATTAACAGAGTTTTTCCTTAATTGTTAAAATGCAGGAAGAGCCAAAAGTTCCTGTGATTTAGTAAAAATATTGAAAATCGAGTCTCTCGATTTTATTTGTATCAAAGCCTAAAAAAAAGTTACTTAAATCTTCAGAGATTTAATAGAAAATTAAAGTTAAGTACTTCAATGTAGGAAACATGGTTGAAATGTTTCCTTGGAAAACAAAGTTTCTCTTATTTGAAAAATTTGAGAATTTGAGAAAATGTGATTCGTGTGTCCACCCTGAGGTAGGATAACATCGACACAATGAATTGTGTTACTATTGTAATGCTTGTTGTTTGTAGAGCTTGTGTATAGAACAACGGAATTGTCGATATACATTTTTAATGTTTGCTTTTTCAATTATAACAGCTATTCTAAGTAAATATAAATTAATACAATATCTCGAGATAGTAAACAGAACATTCGAGAGTGACCTCTTGTTCAACGTGAGATTGACAACGCAAGCTCTTTACAAGTTTCTTATTTATAAGTTTTTTCAATTTTTGAGATTAAAATCTTTTAGTTTTTCTCTCTTCTGTATTAAATTCAAATGTAGAATATTCCTAAAATAAATCTACTTTTTTATAGAATATATGTATTTTATTTTAAAATGTGATTTTAAAGTGTGAATTTCTTTTTCCATATAATTTTCAATTAAAATTATTAAAACTATGAAAAAAATTAATTTTTCTATGTTAAAGAATTGAATATTCTAATTTGTACCGTTTTTCTGTATAATATCAAATGAAAGTATTATCCATTGTAACCATATCATATGTATTTCAACACAATATCGTTGTTCTTCAAATCATAAATCATTTCTACTATTTCGTCATTATGTCGATATTAACCTATCTTACCGTATATAATTGTATATTCGATCCCGATATCCGATCTACTTGTGTTTATTCATATGAATCAATGTGGCGAATATCGGGCCCGTGTTCTCGCATGCATTTAACACTGAATATAGCCATCCGATTTTTCTTTATCGATTAATCTTATTACGCAGTTCAACAAAAAATATTCTCAGAAAAGGAAATTTTATATTTTTCTTTATATTTTTGTCATGTCAAAGTTAAGAAAATTAAGATCAATTTAATAAAAGAGAATTTTTTAGTAAAATTTTCCAATTTGTTACAATTATCGAATATAACATGCTAAAAAATTTTTCTCTTCAAAATTAAGGCAGCTTTTGCTAATTAATAATTTCACTGTAACAGTTAATGGTTATCCCAATATTTAATGGAAGTATTCTAGTTAAAAAAAATTCTCATATCTCTATTATTAAGATCTCATATCTAATATTATTAAGAATTTTCTATATTTTTAAATTTATAAAAATTTCTGAAAAGATATCTCTTAAACTTCTTCAAAATTTATCAGTTTTTTTCAGAAATTATAGAATGAGAAAGCTTATATTATTTCAGAATTCGCATATATAAAAAATTTTAGAAAAAAACTAAAGGCTGAAAATTCTAACAATAACTGAACGGATATAACCATTTCAAACAAGTTACACGCTATAACTATATGATATAAAATTTATAATTGAAATACTTTTTTTTACATTTTCGTGTTACACTTCACAGTTCACATATCTCAAAATTGACATGACAAAATATTATGGAGATAAGAAATATAATTTGAAAGAAAAGACTATGGGAATAATTACATTTTTACCTTTGACAATTAAAATTAGTTTTTGTTGAACTGTGTTATTGTAACTTGGGCATGCATGAATGAAACGTAGATGTCTAGTAATAATGAACTTGAAAATAAATGAAAAATATCAATGATGATAACTTAATCTACTGCTTAGATGATAACTTAAGCTTAAAATTAGAATCTGACACCAAGATTGATCACAAAAATAGTGAAAAAAAATTTATTACTATTGAATTGTTAATAAATTTATATTAACTGATATTACTGAACAAAAAATTTACACCACATGTTGTATTCGTTGAGGCGCTTATAAACAATATGTACAGCTACCCATTTATTTATACGCAATAGTTTTTTTTTATGACTACTTATCTGGTTTTCTAGCTTTTAACTTACAATTGATATCTCACGTTCCCTTCAAGTATGCCTGAAAAAGAAAGAATTTGGATGGATTAGCAGCAAATGTAATAGTAAGATAAGATTTAGGACACGGGCATTGGTGTCTTCAGATGGTTCGAGAATGGATTGATACATGCGAGAGCCGACACTGTCACCGCAATGTGACGGCGGTAGTGGTTTATAGAGAGATTTCTCGGATCGAGATGGGACACGAGACCAACAGTTTGACAATTCAATGACGCACAATGACTCGCAAAACGCACTTCGTAAATGCAAATGTGATTGTAGAGTCGATATACTATAATTGAAATAGAAACATACACGATCACGAGTATGCTAGGAACATGGCATAACCTATGCGTAATATTAGAATTTTTGAGCAAGGGGTTCCATCGTCAATAGCTATATTAGAGGAACACAAAAGTAGAGGATACGATTAAAGACGCGATAAATTTATGCCTACAATTAGATCATGAGAGAGAAACTGATTTAATATAAATTAATATAAAATATTATTGCCCAAAAATATTAAAAAACTGTCATATTATTTCTTTTTTTTTTTTTTTAAAGATTTTTCAACTAATTAAATATACACTTCTTTTAGCAAATATTTGAGTTTTGCCTTTTTTATATCTTTATAACTTTTAATATTATTATCTTATAATTAATATTATATTAAAGATTATTTCCATATAAGCATTGAAATTAAACGAAAAACAAATCTATAATAGTTATATTTATGGAACTTTATTCACAAAAGAACGTTTATTTTAAATCGTTTTAAGTCAAATATAATTTTTTGAGCATTTTACATTAATAAAATTATTTAAATTATCGAATCATACATAGATATAAAATTTGGTTTATTAAGATGTATTAATTTTATATGCATTCTACCTTTATTTTGATTAATTCTTTATGCTTTACCACTGAAAATTGTAAAAAGTTTTCTTAATTATCTGAGAAGCGTGATTAGCAGTTTGATATTGTCATTATAGTATAAAGGCGCATAGTAATAATGTGGAAAGTAGCCTTAGACCAAAGGATCGTTAGGGGACCCCTAGATCAGCGGACAAAGCCAGCGACTGATTAATGGACAAACAGATGCTGTGAATCATTTAACGCTTGACTTTTTCAAGCCTCTAGTAGTAAATCTTCATCACAATTACATATTAATCCATGCTCGAACTATTTTATCATTTATATTTTAAGAATAAAATAATTGCAGGGACTCAGAAATCTCCTTTAAGACCCAAACAATTGTTTTGTCGTAATGTAAGCTCTCTTTTCACGTACAATATGTGCGCTAGATGTGCGTTGCGAAGAGAACTAATATTGCAAACAAGAATTTACAATATGAGAATTTAAAACATCTTAAGCATATAGTGTTTGCGATTCTAACAAAATTATTTTGTTGTCTTTTATTTATAGATTCAATGATTAAATTAGTTTTTTCACAAAGCATGCAAATATCTCTACCTCCAATTTTGATGGCCATGGATATGTTGTGGAGCAGTTAAAAAAATGAGGGAGATAGTTTTATTAAAATTTTTATTTAAATTGTCTGTTTGCAGGTAAATTTAATTCTGAACATCAAAACTGTAAGGTATGTAAAAAGATAATCGAGATGAATGGTATTTGCATCTTGTTATATCATCATAAATCATTTATACAGGATATTCGAAGGTCTCAAACTTGAAGAAACAAGAAATGATTATCATAGTTCAAAAAATTAACTTTATGTCATAGATAGACACGATTTCTTGTTTTACAATACAGATGATTCACTTGCATTTTATTTTATATAGGAAGTCAGACATTACTTTTTACTTAAATTGATCCTTGTTATTCTATATATAAAATAGTCACATAAAGTATTATTAATTTAGAAAGCAAACACATTAACAGTAATAATTTATTGATGATTTAGATAGAATATTGGCATTTATTTGTATCTATTAAGCTTGTTTTGATATATATGACATATTCTTAAAAATATGAGAATTTTTTTTATATCGAATACTCCTAAAAAAAGTGTGTGTGTGTGCGTGTGTGTGTGTTTTGGATCCTTTTCAACCTGATCATTAATGTTTTTGGCAATATTATAACTTTCCTTAAAAGATTTCCCACGTATTTTCTATAGTATAAAGAAAACGGGCTAAATGGGAAAATCTCCTCAATCAGATGTTTAAAGTATACTACAGCTATATAAGTGTAGAATGGGTTAAAACGTCACCCCATTTAGCGTTAAATGTGTGTGTATGTGTGCGTGCGTGTGTGTTGTGTGTGTGTGAGCATGAGAATATCATGTGTGTGTATGTATATGTATATATATATATATATATATATATATA